>JACCDN010317044.1_pt1 | contig 59342 bp, 43 predicted proteins | sample 7441691 | NCBI WGS metagenome assembly JACCDN01 (sample SAMN15323439, study PRJNA562643) | freshwater metagenome | isolation source: river surface water | place: USA:Blue River Watershed | collected 2017-08-16 | reverse complement strand
TTTCTTGAGAGCGAATTTGGCGGGCGGCTTTTTTGCCATGATCGGTCCTCAAGTGTCCTTCGATTGTAATTGTTTTCATATTAAAAATTTTGGACGGCGAAGGTAAGGAAAAAACCTTTTAACCGCGCTCTTTGAGCTGAGAATGTATGAAAAGGCTCGTAATGCTCTTGTTTTCATAGGCATTACGTATAGCGATGGCAAACAAATCGGCCACCGAAATCACCTTAATTTTAGCACTTTCCTGCTTTAAAGGGATGGTATCACATACCACAAGCTCCTCTAAAACACTGTTTTCGATATTGGCATAGGCGTTTCCGCTTAATACGGGGTGGGTAATCATGGCTCTAACGCTTCTGGCACCCTTTTCCTTTAAAAGACCCGCAGCCTTGGCTAAAGTGCCCCCTGTGTCGCAAATATCGTCTACTAAAATGATGTCTTTACCGGTTACGTCGCCAATAACCACCATACTGGCAATTTCATTGGCACGCTTGCGGTGTTTATCACAAATCACCATTTCGGCATTAAAATAGCTAGCAATTTCACGCACACGGTTGGTACTTCCTACGTCCGGAGCTGCAAATGCTAGGTTTTGTAATTTAAGGTCGTTGATATATGGGATAAAAATAGCTGAACTGTCTAGGTGGTCTACAGGCACATCAAAGAAGCCCTGAATTTGAGCAGCGTGTAAATCCATAGTGATAACACGGTTGGCACCCGCCGATTCTAATAAAGTAGCAATTAATTTAGATCCGATGGCTACCCTTGGCTTGTCTTTGCGGTCTTGACGTGCATATCCGTAATACGGGATAACAGCAATAATTTTATATGCACTTGCTCTTTTAGCTGCATCAATCATGAGCAGCATTTCCATTAAATTATCGGTAGGTGCAAAGGTACTTTGTACCAAAAAAACATAATCGCCTCTAACGCTTTCTAAAAATACGGGCTGGATTTCTCCATCACTAAAACGCTGGATGTTTACTTTGCCAATTGGGGCGCCAAAACGTTGTGCAATTTTTTGTGCAAGCTCCTGAGAACCAGTGCCTGAAAAGATTTTTACGGAAGGGTTCATAGTCGTGTAGAATATGCAAACGAAGGTATCATTTACCTGTTTAAGTTTTTAACAGACTTATGCCTATTTTATTGACATTGTACCCAAAACCCCTGAAAATAAATTTGGTTGAAATGATACCCCTGCTTATGCTTGCGCCGTCCCCTTATTTATGCTTGCGCCGTAGGACCTCCAAAATTCATGGGGATCTCTATTTGCTCAAGGTCTTTGATGGTACCGTTGCCGGCTTCGTAACGCTCAATGTTTTCGGCAAGAGCTTTCATAAAACGTTTAGCGTGCTGTGGGGTAAATATCACCCTCGATTTTACTTTACTTTTTGGCGTGCCTGGCATCACATTTACAAAGTCAATTACAAACTCTGCATTGCTGTGCGTAATAATAGCAAGGTTGGCGTAACTACCTTCTGCTACTTCTTCTGAAATTTCTATGTTTAACTGATTGCCGGGCTGTTGGTCCATGGTAAATATGTTGTGGGGTAAAATTGTGTAGCAAAAGTAACCGAAATTTTTAAAAAAAAGCGGCCCCGAGAATTCGGGGCCGCTTTGGTATGATTAAGTTAGAAATAAATTATCTCCAACCTTTGTTAGATGTATTTACACCATCAAGTCTTGTTGGACCACCAAAAGTGTAAAACGGTAAAGTTTCAGCTAAAGTTTCTAAAGTTTTAGCTGGAACTGGCCAATGTAAAGGAGTACCCGCTTGTAACAAGTCACGCTTTCTCATTTCATAAAACTGTAAACCCAAACCAGAAATATATAATTCAATATGTCTTTCTGCATGGATAGCAGCTTTGATTGCAGCTAAATCAGCAGCAACATCAGGTAAGCCACCACGAGTTTTACGCGTGCCAGCGTTGATAATTGCAGCAGCACCAGCTAAATCACCAGTGTAAGCTCTAGCTTCTGCACGATATAAATCGTTTTCTGCTTTCATAAGTTCTGGTAATGGACCTTCACCTAAAGCGTAGATATCGTCATATCTTTTGTGACGGTAAATAGACCAGTGGTAATAACCACGAACTGCTTGTAACCAGTTTGATGGTACATATTCAAAGTCAGTGGCTAAACGTCTATCAGCATTTGCGTTTGTAGATCTTAAAGGTGTTGGGAATGTTGCATCATCTTTCCAATGTGGAGCGATGTTTGGATCTAACTTGTTAACAACATACATGTCTGTTAAACCCCAACCTGGGTAGGTTAGGTAGTCACCAGCTTCTGCATACCATCTGTTGTAACCATCGTTTACAACATTAAAGTCAGCAGTAACACCAGCATCAGCAGCAGTTTTAACAGCAGCCCAGTTAACAGCAGCAAGTTCTGTTGAGTTACGTGGGGTATTTGCTAAAATACGTGCGATGTATGAGTTAGCCATTGCTTTTAAAGTAGTGTTAGACACTGGAGCAGCAGTTCCCATCCATGTGGTAGGCACAGAAAAAGAAGAACCACATAAAGTAATTGCTTCGTTTAAGTATCCAACAGCTGCATCAGCAACTACTTTGTAAGATTTTGCATCAGATAATTTAGCACCTGGGATGGTTGTTTTTTCATCCACAATAAATGCCTTATCAAAGTTTAATGCAAGAACGCCATAAGCGATACCCATGTTAAAACGTGCGTATGCTTTTACTAAATTATCATCGGCACCATTTACGCCAATTTTAACACCACCGTTCATTGCTTTGATAACATTTGATGCGGTATTGATTACCGAATACATTTTATCAAAAGTATGTTTGGTAGTTGCTTGGTAAGGATAGTTAGGAGCGTTGTTCCACTCTCTACGTGGTTCCCAAGACATATCACGCATTGCTTGGTTACCCCAAGAACAAGTTACGTTGTCTGCAGAGGTAGCCATAAACATGGTCATACCGCTATAGCTTTGAGCACCAGAATAGTAAGCGTTAAATAAACCACTGGCAACGTTATAAACGTCTTCGCCACTAGCGTATACTTTCTTAAAATCGGGTTGGTTATCGTTTTGAACATCCAATGTTTTTTTACAAGATGCAAAACTTAAAACCCCAATTGAAAGAAATAATAAAAATTTATTTTTCATGTTGTTTGGTTTTCTATTGTTTAGAAATCAAATGATAAAGAGAAAGCTACGTTTCTGTAGTTAGGATATGAACCAGTATCGTCAAATGGACTTCTGATTGAACCAACTTCAGGATCGTAACCACTGTACTTTGTAAAAGTTAATAAGTTACGTCCAATGATTCTAGCATTCATTGTTTTAACAACTTTGCTCAAACCTGGAAGTGCACTTCCTTTTACTGTGTAACCAATTGCTAATTCTCTTAATTTCACAAAAGATGCATCTTCTACCCAATAGCTGTTATTGGTATTTACATCATAAAATGCTTGGTAGTAATCGTATGCTTTCTTTTCAGAAGCTGGCTTACCGCCCATATCCATGATACCATTTCTGTTATCACGTGTTAACCACTGAGATTTTCTGTTGTAAACATCTCCACCGCTCTTGATATCAAATAAGAAATACAAGGTGAAGTTTTTGTAAGAGATGTTGTTGCTGATACCCATTGTGAAATCAGGTAAACCAGATCCCATTTTAACAAACGCTAATGCACCATTTGCATCGTTTAATTTAACAGGCTTTTCTAATAAAGTACCTGCGCTTCCTTTAGGAATTACATATCCTTCGTTATTAACCTCATAATCAGCAATTGTTTTACCAGCTGGTAATTGCTTGCTCATTTGAGCTAAAGATCTAACCCAGTCGTAGCCATAAATAGCACCATAGGTTTCACCTTTTTTGATAAAGAATAATCCATCAGGACCAGATTGGTAAGAAGGAACTGGAAGTTCTGTGATAACTGTCTTTGTTTGACCAAAAACAACGTTTGTATTCCAAGAGAAGTTTTTAGACTTTACCCAGTTTGCACCTAAAGTAATTTCTAAAGTTTTAGACTCTACAGTACCGGCATTTTGGAACTGAGAAGTAAAACCATCGTTTACGAAAGGAATAAGTGGTACGTTCAAGAACTGATCTGTAGTAGTAGATTTTGCGTAGTTCACTTGTAAGTTAAACTTCTTTAAGAAGTCTACGTCGATACCAAACTCAGTTTCTGCAGTTTGAGAAGGTCTTAGGTTTTTGTTACCTTTTTGACCAGGAGAAGTTACACCATTAGAAATGTTGTAAGTTTCATACTGCCAGTTAAAGCCAGGACGTAAACCGGCTGTTCCATGTGCTGCACGTAATTTAAATTCGTCTACACCAGGAATTTTAATATCTTCAGATAAACGGTATGCACCTGATACACGGTAGTAGCTAGCCCATTTTGCTTCAGAACCGAATAATGAAGAACCATCATAACGGTACATCGCATCTAATAAGTAGCGGTCTTTGTAGTCAAGTGAAATAACACCAAAGTAGTTTCTAGCTCTGATGGTTTGTTTTTGAGAACCTGCATCTCTGATTGTTGTAAAGTTTTCCATAGTAGGTAAATCTCTTACAGCAAATTGAGAAGAGTAAACTTCAAAATTCTCGTAGAACTTATCTTCAAATAAATAAGACAACTTACCTTTTACACTTAAGTCTTTGTATTTCTTAGGCGCAATGTTTAAAGTTGCTTGTGTGTTCTGGTTCATGGTATGATCGAAATACTTGTAAAGGCTACCCTTTGTGTAAACGATACCATACGCATTACCACCACCATTACCAACTGTCCAAGTATCATACGGGTTGTATGAAGTATAGTGGTAGTTGTTTGATTCGATGGTGTGAGACACATCTAAGTTAGCCCACTTTGTAAACTTAACGTTTGCAGAGTAGTTACCAATCCATCTTTGAGAAACATCATCACGCTTATTTTTCCAAGTAGAATAAAACGGATTACGCTCGTTACTCCAATGGTTGTGACGTAAGTAGTATGGTTGACCATCTACTGGGTTAGCTAAGTTTAAATTGTTATCTGGCTCAGCAAGTACAATGTTAAAGAAGATACCACCACCATCACCAGGATACTGGGTTCTGGTATTGATCACAAGGTTAGTAGCAGAAAGCTTTAACCATGGAGCGATTTGGTGATCTAAGTTTAAACGGAAGTTTTGACGTGCATAACCATTGGTATTTTGAACGATACCAGTTTGCTTGTTATTTTCAAAAGAAGCAAACATGTTTGTTTTTGAATAACGGCTAGACACAGCAACATAGTTGGTCATGTTTGTACCGGTACCAAAAAACTCTTTTTGCAAATCTCTTGTAACAGCAAAAGGATTATCAAGGTAGTGGTCTGCAGCAATTTTTCTTGAACCAACAATGTTAGGGTTGTAACCACCAGCATAGTTTGCAGGGTAAGTTACACCAGCATATTTGGTGTATACTTTTTGAGTAGCCCAATCAGAAGCTAATTCAAAAGCATGGTTTTCTGCTAGGTCAATGTAGTTAGCGATTTGTTGGAAACCAACTTCATTTCTAACAGTCACCTTAGAAGAACCAATATCTAATTTGTTACCTCTTTTAGAAACGATAGCGATTACACCGTTTGCCGCTCTTGAACCATAAAGTGCAGATGCCGCAGCACCTCTTACCACTTCCATGGCTTCAATATCGTCAACGTTGATGTCAGCTAAAGAACCATCAAGGATAACACCATCCACTAAAATAAGTGGAGAAGAACCAATACCTAAGTTGTTGTCACCACGTAACAAGATATCAACGCCAGCTCCTGGAGAACCAGAACTCATGCTAACTCTTGCACCGGCAACTTTACCAACTAGTGCACCTGCTGCAGAAACAGCTGGAACAGCACTTAGTCTTTCTTCACCTACTCTTGTTACAGATACGGTCATTTTTTTCTTTGAAGTGGCACTGGCAACACCTGTTACAATTACTTCATCAAGCGCACTTGTTGAAGGTTGTAGTGTTACAGTCATTCCTTTTGCAGCTGAAACCTTTGCATCGGTATAGCCTACATAAGAAACGGTAAGTGAAGTACCTACTGCTACTCTAATACTAAATTCACCATTAGCACCAGTTAGTGCGCTAACGTTTCCAGATTTAACAGTTGCTCCAGAAAGAGCAGCGCCTGAATTAGATAGTACTTTACCATCTATAACAGTTTGCTGCGCTAGCGCAAACTTACTTGACGTAAGCATGAGCACTGCAACCATGAAAAATAAAAATTTTCTCATTTGCATATTATTTGGTTAAAAAATAAGAGCCTAAGTTAAGCAATAATTAACAAATGTTAAAATAAAATTAACATTTAGTCATAAACAATTCATTTTCAATAATTTATATACTAACAAACGGTTGTTTTATTAAGTCAAACTTGGTTTTTTTACCGACCAAACGGCAAAATAAACGGATGAATGGTAAAAAAAATAGGCATTTATGGAGCCTCATTTTAGGGTACTTTTGCAGCATGTTAGTACTCGACGGAAAAATTGCAGCTGCAGCTGTTAAAGCTTCTTTGCAAAAACAAACAGCAGCGATTGCTGCAAATGGTAAAAGAGCGCCTCATTTGGCGGCTATTTTAGTAGGTAATAACGGAGCTAGCGAAACCTATGTGGCTAGTAAGGTTAAAAATTGTGAAGAAACAGGCTTTTTATCATCACTCATTCGCCTCGATGAAAATGTGTCTGAAGACATCTTGTTAGAAACCATCCACAAGCTAAATAACGACAATACCGTAGATGGAATTTTAGTGCAACTTCCCTTACCAAAACATATTAATGATCAAAAAGTAATTGAAGCTATTGATCCTAAAAAAGACGTGGATGGTTTTCATCCGGTAAACGTTGGAAAATTAGTACAAGGTCTTGAAACCTTTATTCCGGCTACCCCTTATGGCATCATGCTATTACTAGAACATTTTAATATTGATACCAAAGGCAAACACGCTGTAGTTGTTGGCCGCAGTAATATTGTGGGGCGTCCTATGAGTATATTATTAAGTAGTAACGTTAATAAAGGCAACTGTACCGTAACCATTTGTCATTCACATACACCCAATATCGAAGCGTTTTGTAAAGACGCCGACATATTAGTTGCTGCACTTGGTAAGCCCGGATTTATTACCGCTAACATGGTAAAACCTGGCGCCGTAATTATTGACGTAGGTATTACAAGAGTGACAGACGAAACAACAAAAAGTGGTTTTAGAATTAAAGGCGATGTTGCCTACAACGAGGTATCAGAAGTAGCAAGTGCTATTACACCAGTACCAGGTGGCGTAGGACTTATGACCATTGCAGGGCTTTTAAAAAACACCATGCAAGCTTATATGCAAAACGCTTAATTACTACATGAAAAGCCCAACTACAACAACAGCGTCGTTACCCGTGATGGAGTATTTTTATACACTCCAAGGCGAAGGCTATCATCAGGGTAGAGCTGCCTATTTTATTAGACTAGGTGGTTGTGATGTAGGCTGTGTGTGGTGCGATGTAAAAGATAGTTGGGACGCTAGTAAGCACCCTTTACAAACAGTAGATTTTTTAGTGTCGGAAGTACAAAAAACACCGGCCAAACTAGTAGTAATAACAGGTGGCGAACCCTTACTTCATAATTTAGATGCACTCACCGCTGCGCTTCAGGCAGCTGGGTTTGAAACCAATATAGAAACGTCTGGCTCCTCACCATTATCTGGTAGCTGGAACTGGATTTGTTTATCGCCTAAAAAATTTAAAGCACCCTTAGATCATGTGGTACAAGTGGCCCATGAATTAAAAGTGGTGATTTTTAATAAACATGATTTTGAATGGGCCGAAACCTTTGCGGCGCAGGTACCTCCTTCTTGTAAATTATACTTGCAACCCGAGTGGGAAAAAGCATCTAGCATGCTTCCACTCATAACAGAATATATTAAAGAAAACCCAAAATGGGAACTGAGTGCACAACTGCACAAATATATTAACGTACCTTAATTGCATGAAGCAAAAAAGTAGGTTTAAGGGTCTGATATTTTGTGGTGCTTTTGTTTTAATAAGCACTTTTGCGTTTGCGCAAACACCGCGTCAATCTAGTAATCCTAAAGCTTTAAAAAAATACAACGAAGCCCTTGTTGCACTCGAAGATAACCGCAGCGCCGAAGGCATTGCACTACTTGGTAATGCTTTACAAATAGATTCTAATTTTATTGACGCCTACTTGTCATTAGCTGGTGCACTTGGAAATACCAAACAATATAAAAAAGCAGTAACCGTTTATGAGCGTGCGCGTTTAAAAGACAGTATTTATTTTACACCTTACTTACTACCCTACTCTATAAACCTTGCTGGGCTTGGACAATTTGAAGAAGCACTTGCAGCCATCAAAAAGTTTTTAACCCTCGATGGTTTAAGTGGCAGAAGTTTAAAAGCCGCGCAGTACCGAAAAAAAACGTTTGAATTTGCAGTGAGCGCTGTACAAAAAAATAAAAATGCTTCTTATGTTTTTGCACCAAAAAATTTAGGCGATAGTGTGAACTCTCGTTTTTCGGAGTATTATCCTTCAGTTACTGTTACCGATGACGCACTTGTTTTTACAAGACGCACCGGAAACGCCAGAGAAGATTTTATGCTAAGTGGTATTAGTAGCAAAGACAGTTTTAATAAAGCAGCACCCCTAGATGGTGATATCAATTTGGAGCCGCGCAAAGGCGCTATCACTGTATCACAAGATGGCGACTGGTTATTTTTTGCAGCTGATATTGCAGGTGCAGGCATTGGTGGTTTTGATATTTATAAATCGGTGTATACACCAACAGGCTGGAGCATCGAGGAAAATTTAGGCGATTCTATTAATACCGATTTTTGGGAAAGTTCACCAGCTATCAGCCCCGACAAACGCGTTTTATATTTTAGCAGCAATAGACCTGGTGGTTATGGTGGTGCCGATTTGTATGTGAGTTATTTAAAACCAAATGGGCGCTGGACCGAAGCCGTAAATATGGGACCGAGTATTAATACCGCAGGTGATGAACTCGCTCCGTTTATTCACGCCGATAACCAAACACTTTATTTTACTTCGGACGGTTTACCAGGCTATGGTGGTTCCGATTTATTTGTTTTAAAAAAATTACCAAACGGACAATGGGGCGCACCAGAAAATATGGGCTACCCTATTAACACCATTGAAAATGAAGGCAGTTTAGCAGTAGCCGCCAATGGCTACACCGCTTACTACGCAAGCGATAGAGAAGATAGTAAGGGTGGCCTCGACATTTATTCTTTTACACTTCCTTCTCATGCGAGACCTTTTAAAACCATTTATGTAAAAGGCGTTGTAACAGATTTAATTTCTAAAAAAGGATTGCCTGCTAATTTAGAATTAACAGATAATGCAACAGGTACTATTATTAACAAAGTACAAACCGATGAGCTAGGACATTATTTTATTACATTACCGGAAGGAAAAGATTACACGTTCACCGTTAATAGAAAAGGATATTTATTTTATTCAAGCGCCTATGCATTATCTGGTACAGCACCCGATAGTACTTACGTTAAAAATATTGCACTAGAACCCATTAAACTAGCATCTAGTTTTGTATTTACACAGGTACTATTTGATAACAATAGTTATGCGCTTTTACCAGCTTCATTGCCGGAATTAAATAAGCTGTTGCAAATATTGGAAGAGAACCCCAGCATGCATATTCTAATTAGCGGTTACACCGATAATGTTGGTAAAGCTTCTGATAATTTAACGCTCTCTACCAACAGAGCTAAATCTATTGTTAATTATTTATCGGGCAAAGGTATTGCTACGGAAAGGCTTAGCTACAAAGGGTTTGGAAGCGAAAACCCAATTGCCACCAACGAAACCACAGCGGGTCGAGCACTCAATAGACGTACTAGTTTTACGATTACTAAATTGTAGTTTGCGCGTTCAGGTGTTTGCGCGTTTTTCATGCGCACATTTACACGTACTAGTACTCGTTTTTGTTTGGATGTTTTGCGTGAGCTTGCACTGTAATGGACACAGAAATTTCAAACAACGAACTACGCTATCAAATTGCGCTCACACAAATAGAATCGATAGGGCCAAGCCTTGCCAAATTTTTAATAGAACGTTTTGGAACAGCAAGTGGGGTATTTAATGCTTCTAAAAAAGATTTATTAGATATCGAATATTTTGGCAATTATAGAGCCGAAAAAATTATTCGGTTCAATAATTTTACAGCCGCCGACACCGAGGTTTCATTTGTAAACAAACATGGCATCACACCCCTATTTATTAATGCGGCTGGCTATCCAAAAAAATTAGCAGCCTGCTCCGATGCCCCAACCATACTGTATTACAAAGGATCAGCAGCCATCAATCAAACGCGCATTATTAGTATTGTGGGCACCAGACTTCCTACCCCATATGGTAAATGGCTTACAAGTTTAATTGTGGAACAATTGGCTCCTTACAATCCACTTATTATTAGCGGGCTAGCTTATGGAATTGATGTTACCGCGCATCAAACAGCGCTGGATTGTAATTTACAAACAGTAGGTGTGCTTGCTCATTCACTCGCTACTATTTATCCGGCGGCGCACCAGCATATTGCAAAAGATATTGTAGCGCAGGGTGGACTGTTAACCGAACTATCCTCTACAGCCCGCATCGAAAAATTTAATTTTCCAAAACGCAACCGCATTGTTGCAGGTTTATCTGATGCTACCATTGTAATAGAAACAGAAACAAAAGGCGGCAGTATGATTACCGCAAACCTAGCCTTCGATTATGATAGACAAGTGTTTGCCTGCCCCGGAAAAATTACCGACAAAAAAAGTAGTGGCTGCTTGCAACTTATTCAAACGCATAAAGCGGCCATGTTAGATTCCGTAGCCACTTTTATTGAAGCACTGGGTTGGGCACCTATCAGCACAAAAAAAATAGCCCCTAAACAGGAGCAAAACTTAACAGATCCCGAAAAAACAATACTTGCCATATTAGATCACCAAACTCCCGTATCTATCGATGAAATTTACCTCAAAAGCATGCTCCCCAACGCCGTTTTAGCGGGAAGCCTGCTCAATTTAGAGCTCTACGGCCTCATTGGAGCCCTTCCGGGTAAAACCTACCTGCGGCTACTGGGCTAAATCATTTTTTTGGCTGAAATATGCGGTTCCTATTATCTTTGCACATGGCAACAAGAAATACAAAGACCGCCAACAAGGCAACAAGTTCTAGATTATTTGGAGAAGGGCTAACGTTCGATGACGTTTTACTCATGCCAGCCTACTCCGAAATTTTACCCAGAGACACTGACATCCGCTCTCAACTTACAAAGTCGATAACGCTGAATGTACCGATGTTATCCGCCGCAATGGATACCGTTACAGAAGCCAACCTTGCCATTGCACTTGCACGCGAAGGCGGCATTGGTATTTTACACAAAAACATGAGCATCGACAAACAAGCCGAGCAAGTAAGACGTGTAAAAAGAAGTGAAAGTGGTATGATTGTTGACCCTGTTACTCTTTTAGTAGACGCCACCATTGGTGACGCTCTTAAATTAATGCGCGACAACAAAATTGGCGGAATTCCAATTATAGATGCTGGGCAAAAATTGGTAGGTATTTTAACCAATAGAGATCTTCGTTTTGAGACAGACAAAAAACGAAAAGTAAAAGAAGTAATGACTAAAGAAAATTTAGTGATTGCACCAGAAGGTACCGACCTCAAAAAAGCAGAAATTATTTTACGTAAACATAAGATCGAAAAATTACCCGTTGTCAACAAACAAGGTAAACTGATTGGTCTTATCACCTACCGCGATATTTTACAACTACGTAATTTTCCAAACGCCGTAAAAGATGGCATTGGCCGTTTACTAGTGGGTGCTGCACTTGGCATCACTTCCGATTTAATGGATAGAGCCGCAGCACTTCAACACGTGGGTGTAGACGTGGTAACACTTGATAGCGCACACGGACACAGTAAAGGTGTTATTGAAGCACTCAAAGCACTTCGCAAAAATTTTAAAGGACTACAAATTATTGCTGGTAATGTGGGTACGGCAGAGGGCGCCCTTGCGCTTGCCGCAGCCGGCGCCGACTGCGTTAAAGTGGGCATAGGGCCCGGTTCTATTTGCACCACACGTATCGTAGCGGGTGCTGGTGTTCCGCAGCTTACGGCCATCATGGAGGCCAGCATGGCACTAAAATCTAAGGGGATCCCGGTAATTGCAGATGGTGGTATTCGTTACACCGGCGACATGGTAAAAGCACTTGCTGCTGGCGCCAACGTAGTAATGATGGGATCTGTTTTTGCAGGTACCGAAGAAAGTCCTGGAGACACTATTATTTATGAAGGACGTAAGTTTAAAGAATACCGTGGCATGGGAAGCTTAGGCGCCATGAGTCAAGGAAGTGGCGACCGTTATTTCCAAGACGTAGAAGCGGATATTAAAAAATATGTACCAGAAGGCATCGAAGGACGCGTTGCATACAAAGGAAATATCTCTGAAATTATTTACCAGTACGTGGGAGGATTAAGATCAGGTATGGGCTACTGCGGTGCTAAAAATATCAAAGCATTACAGCAAGCAACTTTTGTAAAAATCACAAACGCGGGCATGAAAGAAAGCCACGCACACGATATTGATATCACAAAAGAAGCACCTAATTATAGCCGTAAATAATTACACGACTTGAAAAAATCAACCCTACTCGGTTATAGTATTTTAACAGGCCTGTTACTAGTTGTAGCATGGCCTGTTTTTTGGTTGGCGCTACTTTTATTTGTAGCCTGGGTACCCCTACTTATTATTGCGGGTAACGTTACCAAAAAACTACATTTTTTTGGATATACTTTTTTGTCGGTACTCATCTGGAATATTGGCACCACGTATTGGATGTGGAACTCCACCGATGTGGGCAGCGTAGCGGCTATCATCGCTAACAGCCTACTCATGTGCGTGCCCTGGCTATTTTATTTTAGTGCTGCACAAAAAAATAAAAACATTGGTTTTTTTACCCTCATTGCGTCTTGGCTCACTTTCGAATACATACACTTAAACTGGCAAATTAGCTGGCCCTGGCTCACGCTAGGCAATGGCTTTGCGATGCACACCAGCGTGATTCAGTGGTACGAATACACCGGCGTAGCCGGTGGAAGTTTATGGATACTACTCATGAACATACTCGTATTTAAATTAGTAGTCGCAAAAAAAGAAAAGCAGCCCATCAAAAAAAATATCGTTCAAATCGTATCGTTTTTTATAGTGCCGGTTGTTTGCTCAAACCTGATACTCAGCTATCAAAAAACACAAGCCAACACAAGTTCCAAAAATGCAAATAGTACACAAAATGTACTAGTGGTACAACCCAATATTGACCCTTATCAAAAGTTTGAAATTTCTAGTGCGTCATCGCAAATTGCAGCGCTCATTAACGCCACAGAATCAAATATGGATAGTAGCACCACCCTAGTACTATGGCCAGAAACAGCCATGAGCGTAGCAGACTGGCAGGACAATATTACCACCAACCTCTACTACCAACCCATATTTGAATTTAGTAAAAGACATCCAAGGCTCAACATTTTATCGGGAATCGAAACCTATAAAAAATATGGCGCCACCAAAGAAACACCCACCGCTAAACAATCGAGCGATGGCAGTTTTTATTACGACGCATTTAATGCAGCCGTATACATTAACAACGGAACGCCACTTGCATTTTACAACAAAAGCAAACTGGTACCGGGTGTAGAAACCCTGCCTACCTTTTTAAATTTTTTAGGACCGCTCCTCGAGCAGTTTGGGGGCTCCACGGGCGGGTACGGGAAATCAAAAGAAGCAGAGGTGTTTACCAGTAATGGTTGCCAGTATATCAGCGCACCTATTATTTGCTACGAAAGTATTTACGGCGCTTATGTAGGCACTTACAAACAAAAGAGCGCTAACCTACTAGCTGTTATCACCAACGACGGATGGTGGGGCAACACAAGCGGGCACAAACAGCATTTGCAGTATGCTGCACTTAGAGCCATCGAAACAAGAACCTGGGTGGCGCGCAGTGCCAATACAGGCATATCTGCAGTAATTGACCCACTCGGAAACATAGTAGCACAAAAAGGCTGGGACGAAAAAGCAGTTATTAAATACAACATACCAACAAAATCTACCCTTACTTTTTACGCAAAATATGGCGACTGGGTGTATTTGATTTTTTCATGTTTTGCAGTTCTATTATTCATACAAGGTATATACAAGCGCTTTAAAAAATAAGCATGAAAACCCGTTCATTTGAATTTGATAAACACCAAGTGGGTTATACCAAAACGGGCGCTGGGCCCGCCGTTGTTTTACTGCATGGCTTTGGAGAAGACCATAACATTTTTAAAAGCACCGTTGCCGCACTTGAAAAAAAATATGAGGTATACACACCTGATTTACTTGGCACAGGCATGTCGCCTGTAAATACATTCCCATCAAATTTTTCGATCGAATACTTAGCAGATAGCATTGCCGCTTTATTACAATACGAAAAAATAGAAAACTGTGTGGTACTCGGACATAGTATGGGAGGATATGTAACAGTGGCTTTTGCAAAAAAATACCCGCAGTATCTAAAAGGTTTTGGGCTATTACATTCCACCGCTTTACCAGACACGCCCATTAAAATAGAAAATAGAATGCGTGGTATTTATTTTATACAAAAATTTGGCGCTGCTACTTTTTTAGCAACAACAGCACCTAATTTATTTGGAAGCTTTACACAAAAAAACCACCCGCAATTAATTACTGAATTTGTACAGTCAATACCAGCATTTTCCAACGAGGCCCTAACTTGTTATTACCAAGCCATGATGGCCCGCCCAGATTTAACTTTCTTTTTAGAGACCACCTCCTTACCAGTACTTTATATTTTAGGCGACCAGGACACGCCAGTTGCATTAGAAGATACTTTGCCGCAAACAAAAATGCCCAAGAGAGCCTATCTTTATGTGCTAGAAAATTGTGGCCACATGGGTATGCTTGAACAACCCACAAATTTCAACAAAGCGGTACTCGATTTTTTGGATAAAGTGAATGCATGAAAAAATGGTTACTGATATTACTTGTTAGCGTTTGTTTTACAACTGCGCGTGCATCACATATTTCGGGAGGCGAAATGTATTATACCTACCTTGGCAAATCTCCCACCGATGCAAACAAGCTTCGTTACGCTATCACATTATTATTATACAAAGACACAACTGTTACGGGACCTACGGTAGCATCACTATCAAGCAATTATAACATTTCCATTTATAGAGGTGATAATAATGCACTTGTTGGCAATTATGTGCTGAGCCGTAAAAGTTACGAGTTCATGAAACTAGGTACTTACGATAAATGCCTCTCTAGTTTTCCGCGTGTTGAGTTTGCAGTATCGGCTTATGAAGTAGTAGTTGATTTAGACCCCAATGCCGATGGTTATTTTGCAAGTCATTCGCAGTGCTGTAGGGTAAGTGGGGTATTAAACATGAACTCCAACACTGTGGGCATTAGCTACTGGGTAAAAATTCCGGGCAGCAATACCAACCCGTTTGCCCCCGATAATTCAAGTGCTACTTTTTTAAAAAAAGATACCATCCTAGTTTGCGTTAACTCTCCCATGCAACTCGATTTTAGCGCGGTAGATCAGGACAAAGATTCCTTGGTGTATTCATTTGCTCCAGGTTATATAGGCGCCGGACCACCACCCAATCAATTACCACTACAATCCGATGCACCACCCTACACCACCGTATCTTATTTTGGTGGCTTTAGTTTTAATCAACCCTTTGGAAATAACTCGGCACAAATCAATTCTAAAACCGGCATTGTAACGGGCAGGTCCCCGGCGGTAACAGGTATTTATTTATTAGCCGTTCGCGTAGAAGAATACCGTAACGGTATAAAAATTAGTGAACACCAAAAAGAATTTCAAGTAAAAGTTGAAAACTGTTCTATCGCTGCCGCCGAATTAAAGCCGCAATATATTTCTTGTGACGGGTTTACACTAACATTCGAAAACGAATCTACAAGCCCAAGCATCAATGGCTATTTATGGAATTTTGGTGATGGCGCTACAAGTGTTTCTACCTTACCTACGCCTACACATACCTATAAAGACACGGGTACTTATGTTTTAAAATTATTAGTAACAAGTACAGGTGGCTGTCAAGACTCTACCACATCCATTGTAAAAGTATACCCTACATTTAAAACAGATTTTTCGGTTACAGGAAGTTGTGTACTCAATAATTATACTTTTAAAGATTTAACCGCCAGCAAATATGGCATCGTAAATAGTTGGCGCTGGAATTTTGGTGATGCTGGTAGCACCGCAGATTCGGCTACAACAAAAGATACCGTTTGGAAATACAGTGGTGCGCAAAATGCAACTGTCACACTTATTTCAACCAACAATAAAGGATGTAGTGATACCCTCACTAAGCAAATTGCTATATTAGATAAGCCACAAATTAATCTTCCATTCAAAGACACGCTCATTTGTAGCAATGACACACTTCCTTTAAAAGCAATTATTTCGAGTACCGCCACCATTTCTTGGACACCCAATAACACGGCCAATAAACTACGTATTACGGGCACCAATACGGCAAATCCTATTGCCTTTCCCAACGATAGTACCAAATATTATGTAACCGTTAATGACAATGGTTGCAACGCCACAGATAGTGTTATGGTAAACGTGCTACAGTTTATTAAAGTAGATTTAAAAACAGATAGTACCATTTGTAGGGGCGATAGTTTTGCACTTGCACCAACTTCATTTGCACTTTCATATTTGTGGCGAAGTTCAAGTGGCGATGTGGTTGATCCTGTTAAAAATCCAATTGTAAAACCGTTAAGTAACACCGAGTATTTTGTAACAGCCAACCTAGGCCAGTGTCAAGATAAAGATTCGATACTTATTAAAGTGGTGGCAACCCCTGCAGTAACTGCAACACCCGATACTACACTTTGTTTTGGTGCAACACTTCCACTACAAGCAAGCATTAGTGCTAGTAAATTTACATGGAGTCCTACGAGTAGTTTAACAGGCTTTAACACCCTACGCCCTGTGGCAAAACCCGTAAATTCTACAAACTATGTAATTGCCGTTTCTGATACACTCGGTTGTCCTAAAATTGTTACCGACACCATTCGTGTAACCGTTGTGCCGCGCATTATTCCAAATGCCGGAAACGACACCATTGCTGTTATTGGAAAACCCATGCAACTTGGCGCCAGTGGTGGTCTTAGCTACTTATGGACCCCTTCTACCTTTTTAAACAACCCACTAATTGCAAACCCCATTTTTATGGGTGCAGCAGGGACTGACTCTGTTGTGTACACAGTTAGGGTGTTTACGCAAGCAGGCTGCTACGCCGAAGACAATGTTACAGTTACCATTTTTAATGGCATTTCTAATATTTGGGTCCCATCTGGATTTACACCTAATAAAGATGGCAAGAATGATATTTTAAGACCCATCACAAAGGGCATCAAACAATTGATTCATTTTAATGTTTTTAATAGATGGGGGCAACTCATTTATACCACCAACCGTATCGGTGAAGGTTGGGATGGAACCTATAAAAATGAATTACAACCTAATGGCGCCTATGTGTATGAAGCAGTAGGTATCGATTACGCAGATAAAAAAGTTTATACCAAAGGAACAAGTGTTATCATCAGATAAAATAATGTATGAGTAAAACAATTTTAATTACAGGTGCTACTTCTGGTTTTGGAGAAGCGATGGCGCATGTGTTTGCAGCGGCAGGAAACAAATTAATTGTAACCGGCAGAAAAGAAACGCTATTAGCTAGTTTAAAAGAAACCCTTGTTGCAAAACACAATGCATCCGTGCATACGTTATGCTTTGATGTACAAAATAAAGAAGCTGTTTTTGCTGCTATTAATAGTATACCTGCAGATTTTAAAAATATTGATGTACTCATTAATAATGCTGGATTAGCCCTTGGTCGCGACGCTTTTCAGGACGCCAATTTAGACGACTGGGAAACCATGATTGACACCAACGTAAAAGGACTCCTATACGTGAGTAAAGCAGTGCTTCCTCTACTCATCAACAATAAAAAAGCGCATATTATTAATATTGGTTCTACGGCAGGTGTAGAAGTATACAAAGAAGGAAACGTATACTGTGCCAGCAAGCACGCGGTGGCTGCTATTTCAAAATCAATGCGCATAGACTTATTACCACACCACATAAAAGTAACAGCCATTCATCCGGGTGCTGCGGAAACAAATTTTAGTAATACCAGATTTAAAGGAGACGAAGCAAAAGCAGCTGCTGTTTACGAAGGATACAAAGCATTAGAAGCGGTTGATGTTGCAAATGTTGCTTACTATGTTACAACACTTCCTGATCATGTATGTATCAATGAACTTGTGGTTACCTGTACCAGTCAAGCCAATTCATTTTATTTACACAAATAAATTTTGCGCGCTATACCCGAAATGCATTTAACCAAAATCAATTTCGGTATTGTCACCAATATTTAAACTACGCGACAAGCCTTTTACACTCGCGTCACTTCCGATTAAAGAATTATCAAGTACCACTTCGTGTAAATTGGTGTAGCCACCAATAATACTATCTCTAATAATGGATTGTGTGATAGTGGTGTTAGGACCAATGGCTACATGGGGTCCAATAATCGCATTTGAAATAGAACAGCCCGCTGCAATACTCACCGGATGAATTATAATAGTGTCTTTATAAATATCGGCCGCTGGTACATGACCGCCCATCTTTTTTAAGAGTGTTGCATTGGTTTCAAGTATCGATTCTTTTTTACCACAATCAAACCAATTGGCTACTTTAAATGACCTAAAGCGGGTGCCCTTTTGTATCATGCATGCAAGTGCATCGGTTAAATTGTACTCACCCCTGGTGGTAATATTTTCTACAAAAAGTTGATGCAAACATTCAAATAAAACGGCTGTTTCGTTGATCTTATAAAGTCCAACAAGGGCCATGTTACTTTTAGGTATCGCCGGTTTTTCTACCAACTGCTCAATAAATCCGTCATCATCGATGGTTGCCACACCAAAATCACGGGGGTCATCTACTTTTCTTACCCCAATCATACTAACCGGGCTATCGATAATTTCTTTGACGTCAAATTCACAAATGGTATCGCCAAGGGCTACAAAAATGGGTTCGTCACCAATGAGCTGTTTGGTTAATTCTACCGCATGACCCGTTCCCTGACGTTCGTTTTGGTATACAAAATGCGTTGTCAAATGCGGGTAGGTTTGTTTAACGTAATCCTGTATTTTTTCGCCTAAATAACCTACAATAAATATAAACTCTGTGATACCAGCTTCATGAAGCTGATCTACAATATGCGAGAGAATGGTTTTGCCGGCAATGGGTATAAGCGCCTTGGGTTGCGTGTATGTAAGCGGCCTCAATTTTGTTCCAGCACCAGCTACAGGGATAACAGCTTTCATAACTTGGGGGATTTAAAACATTTACCCACATCAATTAGGGGTTCGAAAATAGTAAAATTAGGCATTGCAACAACAATTGTGAATAGTTTGAGACTTACGGCCTCAATTTGAACCTGCATAATCGAGGCCTTAACTTATCTTTGTACCCAAGCACAAAAAATAGCAACCATGCAAAGAGATACCCTTGTTTTTGACATTATCAACCAAGAATTAGCACGCCAACGTAGAGGCATCGAACTCATTGCTTCTGAAAACTTTACAAGCCTTCAAATAATGCAGGCGATGGGCGGTGTGATGACCAATAAATATGCCGAAGGGTATCCGGGACGCAGGTATTATGGTGGTTGCGAAATTGTGGATCAAACAGAGCAGTTAGCCATTGATCGTTTAAAGCAAATTTTTAATTTAGAGTACGCCAACGTACAACCCCATAGCGGTGCACAAGCCAATGCGGCACTGATGCTTGCTATTTTACAACCGGGTGATGCTATCTTAGGTTTAGACCTTAGCATGGGTGGTCACTTAACGCACGGATCTGGTGTAAACTTTTCTGGTAAAATTTACAAGCCACATTTTTATGGTGTTGTAAAAGAAACAGGCTTAATAGATTATGAAATGCTTGAAGCTCAAGCAAGAGCAGCTAAACCAAAGTTAATTATTTGTGGCGCCAGTGCTTACAGTAGAGATTGGGATTACGCGCGCATCAGAAAAGTAGCCGACGAAGTAGGTGCTTTTGTATTAGCCGATATTGCGCATCCAGCAGGTTTAATTGCAAAAGGATTATTAAGTTCTCCATTTGATCATTGTCATTTTGTTACATCTACTACCCACAAAACTTTACGTGGACCTCGTGGTGGTGTTATTATGATGAAAAAAGATGGCGAAAACACACTTGGCTTAAAAGACATTAAAGGAAATTTAAGACTATGGTCTAATGTGATTGATATGGCTGTGTTTCCTGGCACACAGGGTGGTCCACTAGAACACGTGATTGCAGCAAAAGCCATTGCATTTGGTGAAATTTTAACCGACGAGTTTTTAGTATACCAACAGCAGGTGCAAAAAAATGCACAAGCCATGGCTAAAAACTTTACCGACAAGGGATATGAAATTATCAGTGGCGGTACCGACAACCACTTAATGCTCATTGATTTACGCAATAAAAATATTAGCGGTAAAAAAGCCGAGCAAGTATTAGGACACGCCGACATTACAGCCAATAAAAACATGGTACCTTACGACGACAAGTCGGCATTTGTTACTTCAGGTATCAGATTTGGTGTTGCCGCAGTTACTACAAGAGGCATGGTGGAATCAGATATGGCTTTTGTGGTAAATGCGATTGACAAAGCACTTATGAACCCAGATGATGCAGCGCTTTTAGAGAAGTTAAAAGGCGAAGTAAATGAGTTTATGTCTCAATTTGTTTTATATCCAGAACTATGATACAACGCATTCAAACCCTATGGTTACTGTTAGCTAGCATTTGTGCATTTGCATCTGTTAAGCTACCATTTTATTTTGGAAGCATAGAAGTGCCTGGACCCACTGTAACCATTACACCTTACGATAACTTTATGCTACTCGTATTTGTAATTGCCACAGCATTAATGGCCCTTGTATCTATTTTTTTATTTAGCAATAGAAGTTTACAAATAAAGATGTGCATAGTAGGCCTGGTTTTAAGCTTGGCAAATTTGATGCACTACTTTTTGTACATGAAAAATTTTAAAACAGGTGGACTATCGCTGTACTCGATACTTAGCTTTTTAGTGCCTGTGTTTTTTATACTTGCTATCAGAAATATTTACAAAGACCAAAAATTACTTAAGAGTTTAGACCGCTTGCGCTAATAAATCGCTACCCTTTCATTATTAGAGGCACTTACAAGTATTTTGCGGTATGAGAAGCTGCGCATTTTTTAATGCCCGCCGGAACACCTTCATACACAACCGTTCCACCACCATCACCCGCTTCGGGACCCATGTCTATGAGCCAATCTGCCGATTTTATAACATCCGTGTTGTGTTCAATAACAATGAGTGAATGCCCCTGATCGATGAGTGCCGAAAATGAGTTGAGTAGTTTTTTGATGTCATGAAAATGAAGTCCGGTGGTAGGCTCGTCAAAAATAAATAGCATTTGACCATGCCCCTTACCCTTGCCTAAAAAGCTGGCAAGCTTTACGCGCTGGGCTTCTCCACCACTTAAGGTATCACTACTTTGCCCTAGTTTAATATAACCAAGCCCCACCGATTGAAGTGGTAGTATGGCGTTATAAATATTTTTATCGTCTACAAAAAAATCGAGTGCCTGATCCACAGATAATTCAAGTACGTCAAAAATGCTTTTGTTGTTGTACTGCACTTCTAACACTTCTTCTTTAAATCTTTTACCTCCGCAAGATTCACAAGTGAGGTGAACGTCTGCTAAAAACTGCATCTCTACCACTTGCTCCCCTTCGCCTTTACAGGTATCACAGCGGCCACCATCTACGTTAAAAGAAAAATGCTTGGGCATAAAACCGCGCATTTTAGAAAGGGGTTGCTTAGCATACAAATCTCTAATGCCATCATAGGCCTTAATATAGGTAACCGGATTGCTGCGTGATGATTTGCCAATGGGGTTTTGATCTATAAGTTCTATTTGTGAAATAGAATCAATATCGCCAATGAGTTTGGTATGTAAGCCTACTTTATCGGCGGGCTCACCCTTGTATTTTTGAAGTGCTGGATATAAAATTTGCTTTACCAGCGTTGTTTTTCCACTACCACTCACACCACTAATTACACATAGTGTTTGCAGTGGAAATTTAACCGTCAGGTTTTTTAAATTGTTTTGCCTAGCGCCTTCTACACCTATAAAACGGGTACTCTTTCTTAATTTACTTGGCGCTTCGATAGCAAGTGCGCCTGATAAATATTTACCCGTTAAACTATCTGGATTTTTAATAAGCTCGTTGTAATTACCTGCTGCAACTACTTCACCGCCAAGGTGCGAAGCAAATGGACCCATATCAATAATATGATCTGCTTTGCGCATAATCATTTCATCATGTTCTACTACTACAACGGTATTTCCTAAATCACGTAACGATTGAAGCACCCCAATTAAACGCTCGGTGTCTCTTGAATGAAGCCCAATAGAAGGTTCATCTAAAATGTATAATGAGTTGGTTAAATTACTCCCTAAATTTCTAGTTAATTGAATGCGCTGACTTTCGCCACCACTCAAAGAGTTAGCTAATCTATCTAATGTTAAATAGCCAAGACCTACGTCTAGAAGGGTTTGTAGGCGCTGGTGTATTTCAATTAAAATTCTTTTGGCAACCGTACTATCATGCTCCGATAACACAAGGTTATCGAACCAAACTTTTACATCACGCACCGGCATTTGACATAGTTCGCCAATATGTTTACCACCTACTTTTATATAGAGCGCTTCTTTGCGTAATCGGTATCCTCCACAACTAGTGCAAGTAGTGCGTCCACGATACCTACTCAATAAAACACGGTACTGTACTTTGTATAAATTTTGTTCTACCTCTTTAAAAAAATCATGGATGCCATACACTTTACCCACACCATCCCATAACTGCTGGTACTGTGCTTTGGTTAATTGTGCAATGGGTTTATGAATCGGAAAATCTATTTTAGAAGCGCCTTTAATAAACTGGTCTTTCCACCAACTTAATTTTTCTCCTTTCCATGGCGCTACTGCACCTTCAAATAAACTTAAACGGGTATCAGGTATCACAAGATCAGCGTCTACACCTAGTACCTGGCTAAAGCCCTCACAAGTAGGACACGCGCCAAATGGATTGTTAAACGAAAACAAATTAGGAACCGGCTCTTCAAACACAATGCCATCAAGTTCAAATTTGCTGCTGTAATGCTTGACCTGCTTGCCATCCACCTCTATATATACTTCGCCCTCGCCTTCATAAAAAGCAGTTTGCACCGAATCGGATAAGCGGTGCAAATCATCTTCATCAAAGTCTTTAACCACAATACGGTCTATCAGTACCCAGGTTTGTGGCGTTGTTTGCGTGGCAGAGGTTTCTTTAGCGAGTGGCAATATTTTTTTTAATGCAGCAGGCGTTTGTTCCATCAGCTCCTCGATACGCATGAGTGGCTCCGGAGCAGATGCTACATAAATTCTTGAAAATCCTTTTTGTAATAAAATATTAAGCTCTTCAAGTACCGCTCTATTTTTATGCTGCTTAAATGCAACACCAATTACAACTTTGCTATTTTTTGGAAGGGCACTAATGGCAGCTACCACATCCGACACCTCATCTTTTTTTACCTCTTTACCACTAATAGGTGAAATGGTTTTACCTGCTCTTGCAAATAAAAGTCGGAGGTAATCATAAATTTCAGTCATGGAGCCCACCGTACTGCGGGGCGTCCGGGTAATTACTTTTTGCTCTACTGCAATGGCTGGGCAAAGGCCTTTAATCATGTCCACGTCTGGCTTTTCCATACGGGCCATAAACTGTCTGGCATAGGCACTTAAACTTTCGGCATAGCGGCGCTGCCCTTCGGCAAATAAAGTGTCAATGGTTAGTGACGACTTACCACTCCCCGAAACGCCCGTTACCACAATAAATTGACCGCGCGGAAATGCCACGCTTACATTTTTTAAATTGTGCACGCGCGCACCCACCACCTCAATAGCGTCGAGACCCTTTAATGAATCCTTTGCCCCAATTACTTTTGCGCCCTTTCCCTCCGCCGTATCTAGTTGTTTTTTTGCTGCCATAAATGTTACACAATGTAAACAGATTATCGCAGCATAGGTTTAGTTACGGCTTAAATAAACCCACAATTTTTTCGCCCCTGCACAATTTTTTTTCAAATTATTCGATGTGAATAACCAAACACCTCTTTTGCAATGTATCCACAAGCGAGCAACCAGCATAAAAGATAACTAATTTGAACTCCGAGAAAGAAAATAGACTATGAAAACACTCGAGCAGGTTGCAGATTTAGATTTGATACGTTCCTTTCAAGCCGGTGACACAGAAGCATTTGATGTACTGGTAACGCGCTACAAAGACCGTATCTACTCCTCTATTTTATTTTTTGTAAAGGATACTTATTTAGCCGAAGACCTGTTCCAAGATGTGTTTATCAAAATCATTGACACCCTAAAAAACAAGCGCTACACCGAAGAAGGTAAGTTTTTACCTTGGGCGCTCCGAATTGCACACAACCTATGTGTCGATTACTTTAGAAAAGTAAAACGTACGCCAGCCATAAAAACTTCGGACGATCAAGATATTTTTGAAGTGATCAATGTGTCACAAGAAGCCCCAGATCAAAAGCTCATGCGCGGTGAAAGCCACGATAAAGTGCGCCGCATGCTTGACCTACTTCCAGAAGAGCAAAGAGAGATCATTGTGCTCAGACATTACGCCAACCTTAGCTTTAAAGAAATTGCTGAAATTACCAATTGCAGCATCAATACGGCGCTGGGCCGTATGCGTTACGGACTTATTAACCTCCGTAAAATGATGACCGAAAATCAGATGACTTTATAAGGCGTTACTAGAACACTATTTATTAGCTGCATCAAAAGCCGCTTTAACTGCGTCTAGGTGCTTAATAAAACCTGCTACACTAGGGTCGTAGCCATATTTTACATCACTTAAAGGCTTTCCGTTTAAATCTAAAAACATATAGAGTGGCTGTGCATTAAAACCAAAGGTTTTAATTTCGTAGTCTAGGTTTTTACCACCTACGGTTTCAATTTTAACGCCATTTTTATCGGTGTACTGCTCGCTTACAGGCAGCTCTTCTGTTTCGTCTACATATAAACTTACGAGCACAAAATTTTCTTTGATGCGTGATAATACAGCTGGGTCTTTCCACACCTGCTCTTCCATTTTACGACAATTAGGACAAGTATGTCCTGTAAAATCTAGCATGATGGGCTTCTTTAAAATTTTAGCCGCAGCCATACCTTCTTCTAAATCAAAATACGCCGTTAACCCAAAAGGTACCTGTAATTTATTCGTGTACTTTTTAGGTGGCTCCGCTTGAGGCCCAGCACTGGGGCTTACGCTAGCTGCGTTTCCAATTTTATATTGAAGATCATTTAAATTAAATTCTTGTGTGGTCGCTGGTGGTATAAAACCGCTGAGTGCCTTTAATGGAGCCCCCCATAAACCTGGCACCATATACACGGCAAAACTAAAGCTTGCCATTGCAAAAAATAAACGAGGCACCGACACGTATGGCAAATCACTATCGTGTGCAAATTTTAATTTACCTAATAAGTAAACACCTAATAAGAAAAAAACCACAATCCATAATACTAAAAACACGTCTCTATTTAAAATACCTAAATGATAAGAGAGGTCTACGTTGGATAAAAATTTAAGCGCGAGTGCTAATTCAATAAAACCAAAACTTACTTTGATGGTATTTAACCAACCGCCACTTTTTGGAAGTGATTGTAGCATCGAAGGGAAAAACGCAAACAAAGAAAATGGTATCGCAAGGCCTACGCCAAAACCCATCATACCTATTATAGGTGCAAGTCCTACGCCTTGCATACTGGTTTGTCCAAGTAAGGTGCCCACAATAGGACCGGTACAAGAAAACGAAACAATCACAAGGGTTAAAGCCATAAAAAAGATACCCAGTAATCCGCCTTTGCCCGCTTTTTGATCGGCTTTGTTGGCCCAACTATTGGGGAGCGCTAATTCAAAAGCACCAAAAAATGAAATGGCAAAAACAATAAACACCACAAAAAAGAAAATATTAGAAACCGGGTGCGTAGAAATGGTATATAAAATTTTATCGCCAAAAATAAGCGTGAGCACGAGCGTAGGAATGGTATAAATAAGTACAATCGATATAGAGTACCAAAGTGCATTTTTTAAACCTTCTAATCTTGTTTTGCTGCGCTTTAAAAAAAAGCTAACCGTAACTGGAATGAGCGGAAAAACACAAGGCGTAATGACAGCGAGTAGTCCGGTTGCTAAACAAAGTAAAAAGATGCTCCACATAGAGCCTTCTTTATTTTCAGATGCCGCGCCGGCGTCAGCCACATCGTTAGCAGTTGTAGCCGCAACAGTAATCGTTACATTTATTTTTTCTTCACCACTTGGAAAATCATCACCAGAAACACCTAGCCAATTAAAAGAACCTTTAATAGCAGTGGCGTCTGCTTTAATACCAAGGGTGTATGTAAATGTTACGCTATCATAAGCCGTGCCTTTATCTGTGCTACCGGGAAGCGCTACAGCACCTGCAACGCCCTCTTCCACAACGGTTCCATGTATAAAAGCCGAACTATCTAATTGTAACGACGATACAAACACATCGTCGTTATTTTTTTTAACGGCTGTAAAAATGCGGGTGCCTTTTGCAGCCACAGCATGAACCGTAAGCGTTGCAGAACTGTCCGTTAATTTAGTGGCCGAAAAAACAAACTGCACAGGTTGTTTAGAATCCTGTGCAGCTGCGCTGTAAATTAATTGTATACTGGCAAGTAAAACAATAAATAATATTTTCTTAGTCATTATTGAAGCTTGAGGTCAAAAGTTTTTTTGCTTGGCGGTAAGCACTGGCGGTCGTCACAAACCATATACTCAATGGTGCCGCTAATATTTGTTTTAACACCACCACGCACTTTTAATGTTTGCGTATAAGTGGCTGTTTCACCAATATAACGAACCGTGGTTTTAAATAAGTCGTCGTATACCTGCTTTACTTTACCTACTTCTTTGGTAACACCTACTTTGGTAATTAGTGGGTTATTTTTAAAATTAATTTTAGTAGGAACCGGACCACCCTTTCCAGTGGTTTGCGAATAAATATGCCAATCACCTTCGATGTTTGCAGTTGCCGTAAAAGTATAGGTATCGGCACTCACTTTTTTTACCGAATAAGACCAATCTACGGGGTCCTGAATTTGAGCCGACGCCGCGTAAGCAATAAACAAAACAGCAAGTATTGAAAATAATTTTTTCATCATAGTTAATTTAAGCCAAGTAATTCAAACACTTTTTTACCGTCAATATTCCCAAGCACACTAGAGGTGGCACGCTCAGGGTGTGGCATCATACCAAATACATTTTTAGCTGCATTACTGATGCCGGCAATATTTTTTGTTGCCCCATTAGGATTGCTACCTTCTGTTTCATTTCCATTTTCGTCACAATAGGTGAAAATGATTTGACCGTTAGCTTCTAGGGTATCCAGTGTTTTTTGATCTGCAAAATACCTGCCTTCGCCATGCGCAATAGGTATTTTTAAAGCACCTGTTGCTGCATTTTTTATAAATACATTTTTACAAATAAATTGTTGGTTGGCATTTTGTAGTAATACACCTGGTAGTAATCCACTCTCACATAATATTTGAAAACCATTACAAACACCGAGCACTTTTCCCCCTCTGTTTGCAAAATCAATAACAGATTGCATCATGGGACTAAAACGTGCAATCGCACCACAACGTAAATAATCACCATAAGAAAATCCACCCGGAAGTATAATACAATCGTTTGTGGTAAACATGCTAAGATCTTTGTCTTTATGCCATAACATAATCACTTCTTTGCCCAAATCCTGGGCCAAAGCGTCCTGCATATCTCTGTCACAATTAGATCCTGGAAATACAACCACACCAAACTTCATAAAATGTATAATTATCTGATAGAATACTGCAAAGGTAACCCTCAAAAAGATAAGCAAAAGGCTAAATTTTCACCAAATGCCAGTTGTTAATAATTATAAGGCCCAGGGCCGTCCAAAACAGGAAATTAGGGAGTAATAGCTTTTTAGGGTTGCTATACCCATTAGAAATGGTGGCAGACAGCGGTACGAGCCCCATGAGTAGCACTTGTGTACCTAAACTACTAAACAAGAAGGGGCTTAAAATAAGGGTAAAAAGGAGCACCATCATGACCCCCCAGTTTTTACGAATTTGTATCACCAGCCTACCCACATGTAGCTGTAATTGATAAAGGCCAACAAGTGTAGCAAATAGGACGAAACCTAAATTTATCAAATACAATTTACCAAGACCATGCATGGGAGAACCAAAAGAAAGATGGGGCAAATAAATGCTGAGTAAAGCAAATTGATTGTTGAGGTACAAAAAGACTACCAAAAAATAGTAAGGCAGTAAAATTCCAAGAAGTAAAACCAGCCACTCGGCAATTCTAAAAGGCCTTACAACGGCAAGTGCAAATAAAACCACCACAATTAATATAGCAGTGGGATGAAACAACAAAATAGAAATTCCAGCAATAATACCAATATTAAATAACAGTGTTTTGGGTTCCGGGTTGTTGTACAGCCTACTCAACTTAATAAAAATCCAAAGCGTGAGGGAATTACTCACGAGCGTCTCTGTAATGGCAGGTGCGTTCATGATGAGCCCAGACAACAAAACATAGGTCATGGCAGGCACATAGTTAATGCTCGAAAACATACGGAGATCCTGCATCACCATATTTAGGCGAAGGGCCTGAGCTAGTAGCAGCGCATGAAATAAAATGATTTGTATAGCCAGTGGTAAATTATAGATGTACCGCGCTAAAACATAAGAAAACAAACCGTTTTGTTGCCCCAAATGAGTAGCTGCTGGTAGCGCCTGCTCTGATGCATGCAAATGAACCCCAACACTTAAAAGGAGGACGAGTAGTATATTAACAACGGATCTGTCTCTGAATAAAAATACCATGCAGCTTGTTATGGCCTAAAAGTAAGCTAATATTCAATTTTAGCAAAACAAGTATAACCCCTGTATATACATGGAACAATAATTTGCCTAAGTCCAATTTGCTTAGCTAGCCTTGGCATGAATTCATGACCACGATCTACATTTTTGAAACTTGGATTACGGTTAATTCTTCCATCTGGCGCAATCGCCTGATTGGTTAAAACATTTTGGTTTTTTTCCTGCATGTTAAAAATGAAATTGAGTTGCTCACCACTATTTAACATAGAAAATCCAATAAAATTTTCGGAATTATCGTCGTACTGATTTTTACGAATCATATTACTCCATTCCATGTTTCCTTTTGGATCAAAAGATATAACGGCAATGTTTTCGGCGTAATACCTAACCTGATTGTTGTTTCCAAAAAAAGCAGGGTTTCGACCCCAAGGCGAAAGCCCCATGCCTCCCATGGGACTGTTCCATGAATAAAAATCCATGGGAGACCAAAAAGGAGAGCCATATAAGTAATCCCATCTATTAAGAGTACTACCTCTCGATGAAGAAAAAACAGATTCTGAAATCATCATAAAACCACCATCACGCCTCAGTATAATATTTTTTAAGAAATAATCATTGAAAGCCATTTTAACACCGTTTTGACCCTTTGCATCTTCTTTAAATTCTTCGGAAAAATAAGTAGTGGCGTTGAGCAATTCCTTGTCTGAATTTTTATCCCATAAAGTAAAATAAATGCCTTCAATATTTCCACGTCTTTGTTTGCTAAAAAAAGATGTGATTAAATAATGTTTGTTTAAATTATCTACTTTAATATGAATATCGTCTAAATAAATACCGCGCACCGCTAAATCAGAAATGTAGGCATTGTCTTCATTGGCTTTTTTTGTTATGAGAGATACTTTATTGATATTGTCGTTTTGCGCGGTACCGCTCGCTCTTACACAAATTAAATTGCCATCATTGTCAAGCGCAAACTCTGCCATAAAATCGTTGCGTTGTGGCATGGGCACTTGAATTAAAGATTTTTTGATGAGTGTAAAATCCTGATCAAACAAGCAGGTGGTTAATGCATGCGATTTTTCGTTGTGGCTATTGATTTTAAAAATCATTATTTTTTTCTTGTCTTCACTTACCACCAAAGAATACAGACGGTTAGTACCAATAGATGTTACATCGACGGTACTATCAAGTTGCATGGGCTCCGATAATAAATTACCATCGCTATCCATTTTTACCGCCATGCAATAGACAGTGTTTTTTCGTTGAAACTGATAGAGTAAATAAAAGTGATTGGCATAGGTTAAAAAGTCGGTTTGCATGAGCCTGTCTGGCATGTTAATTTGCTGCTTACCCAGCAGGTTCATATCCTGATCAAATACCGAAATAGAATGGCTAAAACGGTAGTTTTTGTACACGAGAATTTTACCCCCTACTTTTCCTAGCACTTCAAAACTATAGGAACGAGGATCGTCTTTATCAGGCTCAGAATAGGCTATTTGCTGCGCCATGAGGGACAGAGGTAGCATATTAACCAGCAACAAAAGGAGTAAAATTGACTTTTTCATACCAAAAAGCTTTAGACAATCAAAGGTAAGCCCCTTTGGCAAGAACTTCCCTTTCAAAAGGCTAAATATATCTTAAGGTAGTTCCCTTTTATTTGGAACCGGAACTTGTTTTTTACTATACATTTGTGTAGCAAAATTTTACATGCGTGAGCAAGAATATTAACAAAGTCACTTCTGCAGGACTCGTCATTGCACTAGGTATCATTTACGGAGACATTGGAACCTCTCCCTTATACGTTTTAAACGAAATCATTTCAGGTAGAGAAATTAGCGATTTGCTAATTGTTGGCTCCCTGTCTTGTATTATTTGGACGCTAACGCTTCAAACCACATTTAAATATGTAATTCTGACTTTAAGAGCAGACAACAAAGGTGAAGGAGGTATCTTTAGTTTATACGCACTTGTAAGAAGACGTAAAAAATGGCTTGTAATTCCTGCCATGATTGGTGGCGCAGCTTTACTTGCCGATGGTATTATTACACCTCCCATTACCGTTACTTCGGCCATTGAAGGACTCAGACAAATTCCTGTATTCCATGACATTACCCAACAAACCATTGTAACCATTGTAATTGCTATTATTAGTGTTTTATTTTTTGTACAACAATTTGGAACCGCTTCTATTGGTAAATTGTTTGGCCCCATAATGATGGTGTGGTTTGGCATGATTGCCATTTTAGGCCTTTCACACATTGTGGATGAACTGAGTGTTTTCAAAGCCTTTAACCCTTACTATGGTGTAAAATTACTAGCTACTTATCCCAAAGGATTTTGGCTACTTGGTGCCGTGTTTTTATGTACCACAGGAGCCGAAGCGCTTTATAGTGATTTAGGGCACTGCGGTAAAGGCAATATTCGTATCTCATGGATTTTTGTAAAAACATGTTTGATCATTAACTATTTAGGCCAAGGTGCTTGGTTACTAGCGCAGTATAAAGGACAAATTATTCCTGCAGCAGTTATGGCAGATGGCTTTAATCCGTTCATTGGTATCATGCCACAGTGGTTTAAACTGATTGGAATTATCATTGCTGCAGCGGCAGCCATTATTGCGAGCCAGGCATTAATTTCAGGATCCTTTACACTTATTAGTGAAGCGATGCGCCTAAACTTATGGCCTAAAATGAAAATCAATTACCCTACCGAAGAAAAAGGACAATTGTATATTCCGGGCATTAGTTTTTTACTATTTGTTGGTTGCGTGGGCATCACTTTATACTTTCAAAAATCTGCAAACATGGGCGCTGCCTATGGTTTAGCGATTACGCTTTGCATGATTAGCACCTCCATTTTGTTTGCCAACTTTTTGGTAAGCAAAAGAACGGCTCCATCCTGGATTTATTTATACCTCGTTGTTTATTTACTCATTGAAAGTTCGTTTTTAGTTGCCAACCTAGAAAAATTCATGCATGGTGGTTATGTAACACTCATTGTTGGTGGTGCATTATTTGCTGTGATGTATGTTTGGTTTAGAAGCAGAAAAATTAAAAATAGATACGTTGAGTTTGTGCATTTAGAAGACTACATTCCAATGATTCAGGAACTTAGTAATGACAAATCCATTCCTAAATATGCAACGCATTTAGTGTATATGACCAGTGCCAATAACCACAAAGAAATTGAGCACAAAATCATATATTCTATTTTAAATAAAAAACCAAAACGCGCCGATATTTATTGGTTTGTGCACGTAGATGTTATAGATGAGCCATACACTTGCGAATACTCGGTAGAACATATCATTCCAAACGATATTATTAGGGTCGAATTTAGACTTGGTTTTAGAATGGAACAGCGCATCAACCTCATGTTTAGAAAAGTAGTAGAAGATTTAGTAACCAACAAAGAAGTGAATATTACCAGCCGTTACGAAAGCCTCGAAAAAAACAATGTGGTGGGCGATTTCCAATTTATCGTACTAGAAAAATATTTAAGCCAAGACAACGAACTTCCTATCATAGAAAGAGTGATCATGAAACTCTATTTCTGGCTCAAAGAAATTAGCCTTGGAGAAGAGCGTGGCTTTGGACTAGATCCAAGTAATGTAACCGTCGAAAAATTCCCATTAATTGTAGCGCCTGTTTCTAATTTAAATTTAAAGCGCACCGATTTTGAAGGACCCGACGAGGACACAGAAGATGAAATAGGATAAGCAGTTTATACTTCTTTCAAACTCACTTTTTTAGCAGTTACTTCTAATGCATAAGCTATGCCATGCTTGATGGCGTAGTTTTCTTTTTCGTGACTTACTGGAAAATCGTAACATACCGGATAGTTGTATTCTGCAACTGCTGCATCAATAATTTCATACACGGTTGCACCAAAAGCAGGATCCGAATCCTTGGTTTGCGTAAAACCACCAACTACAAGCCCAGCAAGGTTTGTAAGCATGCCGCTTCGTTTTAATTGAAGCATCATGCGGTCTATATTGTATTTGTATTCACCAATATCTTCTAAAAATAAAATGGCATTTTTTGTTTGTAAACCCGACGCCGTTCCAATAGCGTGTGCTACAAGGGTTAAATTACCACCTACGAGTTTACCGCTTGCTTTTCCAAATTTATTGAGTGCATGTACGTCTGCTTTGTAATTTGCTTTTTTACCTTGTAAAGCATGTTTTAAAGAAAGCACCCACTCGTTAGTAGCCCCTCCATTGTTAAAAGCAGCTGCCATAGGTGCATGTAGTGACGCCGTTTTTAATACCTGCGTAAAATGATTGTGGAGTAATGTAATGTCACTAAAACCTATTACCCATTTAGGATGTTTTTTAAACGCTTTAAAATCGAGTATATCAATGATTCGGCTCATACCATAACCACCCCTACCACACAAAACCGCCTGCACATTTTTATCATCGAGCATTTCTTGTAAATCTGCAGCACGCGCCTCGTCGGTGGCCGAAAAATAATGATGCTGCGTTCCAAGTGTTTTGCCAATTTTTACCTTGTAACCCCAAGCTTTTAATGTTTCAATACAAGTAGCCGCTTTTTTAGCCGAAAGGGTACCAGACGGGCAAACAATACCAATAGTGTCGCCCTTTTTGAGGTAGGGTGGAATTTTGATCATGCGGCAATTTAGGATTTTCAAGCAGTATAGACAAGCCGTTTCAAAAAGGCTTTAGAGAACGGCGCTTCTTTTGTACTTTTGTAACCTATTATGAGTACACCCAAACGATATTTAATTACAGCAGCCCTTCCTTACGCGAATGGGCAAAAACATATAGGTCATTTGGCCGGCGCATACCTGCCTGCCGACATTTACGTGCGTTATTTAAAAGCACAAAAAAGAGATGCGGTATTTGTTTGCGGAAGTGATGAGCACGGCACTGCTATTCCGATTCAGGCTACCAAAGAAGGAACCACGGCGCAGGCCATTATAGACAAGTACCATCCTTTAATGGAACAAAACTTTAAGGACCTAGGTATTGCATTTGATGTGTACCACCGCACCAGTGATCCACTGCACCACCAAACAGCGCAGGAATTTTTTACCAAACTTGAAGCCAACGGCGATTTAGAAACAAAAGAAACAGAACAATATTTTGACGAGAGCGCACAAACATTTTTAGCAGATAGGTACATTAAAGGCACATGCCCATCTTGTGGTTATGATAGCGCCTACGGTGACCAGTGCGAGAAATGTGGCAAGAGTTTAAGTCCCGAAGAACTCATTAACCCAGTGAGTACTTTAAGTGGCAACGCACCTATTAAAAAAACAACGACACACTGGTATTTACCACTTAATAGACACGAAGAGTTTTTACGCAACTGGATTTTAGAAGAACACGGAAATGACTGGAGACCCAGTGTGGTTGGGCAGTGTAAGAGTTGGATAGATGGTGGTTTGCAGCCACGCGCTGTTACCCGCGATTTAGATTGGGGCGTAAAGGTTCCCTTAGCAGGTGCCGACGGCAAAGTGCTCTATGTTTGGTTTGATGCGCCAATAGGTTATATCAGTGCTACTAAGCAATGGGCACTAAATACTGGAAAAGATTGGAAACCTTACTGGGAAGATAAAGACACCAAACTGGTGCACTTTATTGGAAAAGACAATATTGTTTTTCATTGTATTATTTTTCCAGTGATGCTTAAGCTGCACGGAAATATTTTACCCACCGATGTTCCTGCCAATGAGTTCATGAATTTGGAAGGCGACAAAATGAGCACCAGTCGCAATTGGAAATTAGACATGCAGGATTACATCACGGACTTTGTTAACAAAGAAAATGGTGGCCCACAAATGGCGGATGCGCTCAGGTATTACCTCACACAAATTGCACCTGAAACAAAGGACAGTGAATTTATGTGGAAGGGTTTTCAAGACGCCATTAATTCAGAACTCGTTAGTGTGTTTGGAAATTTTGTAAACCGTTCACTCGTGCTCATGCACAAGCTTTGTAACGGCAAAGTACCTCCTTACCACGCAGATATAGAAGATAGTGAAGACATCGCTGTCAAAGAAGCCATTGCTGCTACTGCTAAAAAAGTTGGTGAGTTAATTGAGGGGTACCGCTTTAGAGAAGCACTTTTTGAAGTGATTGCACTTGCCAGAATTGGTAATGGCTATATGCAAAAGAAAGAGCCATGGATTGTTGCCAAGCAACTAGCCGAGAATCCTGCTGCACAAAAACAAATTGACAACTGTTTACATTTATGTTTACAGCTCACTGCTAACCTAGCTATTTTGGCGCAACCATTTTTGCCATTTACGGCTAAAAAAATGTGTCACTTATTAAAAGTAGTAGACAAAATATTAGACTGGGAAAATGCGGGCAGCTTAAAACTTTTAAGTGTAGGCTATACGCTTCGTGCACCAGAATTATTATTTAGAAAAATTGAAGACGAAGAAATTGCAGCACAGATTCAAAAATTAAATGACGCCGCTCAAACAAAAAAAATGGAAGGAACCACAACAACGTCAACATCAGCACCAACAACATCTGCAATAGCTGCTGTTAAACCAGAAATTGTATTTGATGATTTTGCAAAAATAGATTTGCGTGTGGGTACTATTGTTGCCGCGTCAAAAGTAGAAAAAGCCGATAAACTGCTACAACTAAGCGTAGACCTAGGTTTTGAAACACGCACCATTGTATCTGGTATTGCGCAGCATTTTGAACCAGAATCTATTGTTGGAAAGCAAGTAACGGTAGTGGTTAATTTAGCACCACGCAAAATGAGAGGTATCGAAAGTAATGGGATGATACTAATGGCCGAAGATGCCAATGGAAAACTCCATTTCATTAACCCATCAGACAATATTAACCCAGGAAGTGGTGTGAGCTAATTAAGAATAGCTCACACACTCTTTATTTTCTTTATCGGTATAGGCTAGGCCTTTCTCTTTTAAAACTTCGGCAGGTACACCATTCCACTTGTTAGGAACATTACCCGCATACCCTAAATCTTTAACACCCATTTCTGAAGTGTAAAAACCAGTAAGCGTTAAATCACGCATGAGGTTAAAAAAGGTAACACCTTGTTTATTTTTAGGGTCTGCTTTTTCGGGATAGGCAATTTGATCCACCATTTTAATTTGGTCTGCTGCAGAACAGTCTACAAATGCTTTGTCAAACTGCTTAAAGCACTGCATGTCAAGCCAGCGTAAGCCACCACGCATAGGCGTTTGATGCTCTGGCATATCTTTTACAATAAAAGCAATAAACTCAGGTACTTTAGCCTCTGTAGCACTTCCACTGATGGCGTCTTTAGGTACAATAATATCTGAAAGCACGGTAATGGTAGCTAATTCATGCGCTGTAAAAAATTCAGGCTCTGCTTCCACTTTTTTAAGGTGGTCTTTTTCTTCTTGCATACGGTCTGCTAGTAATGCTTCCGCGTCTGCTGCTACTTTTTTATCATCAGAACTTTTACAGGCCTGCACCACTACACCAGTAGCAACGGTACCTACAACAAGGGCTTTGATGGATTTTCTTCTGTCCATAATAATCGTATTAAAAGTTACAGATTTTGTTTTTTAAGTTGGTCGATAATGTATTCGCTTGCACGCATACTGAGCGCCAAAATAGTCCAAGTGATATTTTTATCGGCTTGAGATGTGAACTGACTTCCGTCTACACAAAATAAATTCTCGCAATCGTGTGCCTGACTCCACTTGTTTAACACCGATGTTTTTTTATCGTTACCCATGCGCGCTGTTCCTGCTTCATGAATAATGTTTCCTGGATTTGAAAGACCATAATTGTTGGAAGCATCATCGTCGCCACCCCATGTTATCACGGCACCCATGTTGTGCATGATTTCCTTAAAGGTTTCTTTCATGTGCTTGGCCTGCTTGATTTCATAATCAGAATGCTTGGTATGAAAACGAAGTACCGGAATACCATATTTATCAACCACATTAGGATCAATTTCACAATAGTTATCGATGGTTGGAACGGCTTCACCTCTTCCTCCCATACCTACGCTAGCGCCATAAAAAAAGCGTGCATCTTCTTTTAAGGAAGCACCATATCCACCCGCTTCTTTTGTTTTTCCATGCACGGCAAATTTTCCGTTAAGACCTTGCATGCCAAAACCAAAACCATAAGAAGGCTGTGTCATACCACCCCAGTACTCGATGTGGTATCCACGTGGGAAATCAAGTTTTGCTTTTTTATTATCAAGCCACCATGGAGTGTAAATATGCATGCCACCAACGCCATCTTCGTTGTAACGTTTACGGTCAAATAAATCTGGGAGTACGCCACCGAGTGCAGCACCCGTAGAATCATGTAGGTATTTACCAAGTACATTACTGCTATTGGCAAGTCCATTTGGATGACGTTGTGATTTTGAATTAAGCATTAAGCGCGCTGTTTCACAAGCACTTGCTGCAAGCACTACCACACGTCCTTGTACTTGATATTCAAGCCCATCCATTTTATTTACATACGCCACGCCGGTTGCTTTACCTTCTTTATTAGTAAGCACTTCACGAGCCATTGCTTGTGTAATAACATCTACATTACCTGTTTGAACGGCAGGTCTAATAAGCGCTGTAGAAGAAGAAAAATCGGCGGCTATTTTACAACTTCTATTACACTGACCACAATAAAAACACTCGCCTCTATCTTTATTAATTTGCTTGGTTAATACAGAAAGTCTTGAAGGATATACAGGAATACCAGCGCTAATAGCGGCTTTTTTCATGTATAGTTCATGCAGCCTTGGTTTAGGTGGCGGTAAGAAAATACCATCTGGATCATTTTCCAATCCTTCATTGGTACCAAACACACCCAGTAGTTGATCAATTTTATCGTAATACGGTTTTACATCTTCGTAACCAATTGGCCAGTCGGCACCGAGACCATCAATGCTATGGCGCTTAAAATCTTTGGGACCAAAACGTAGAGAGATACGACCCCAGTGGTTGGTTCTTCCTCCCATCATACGCGCACGCCACCAATCCCATTTTTGAGAACCTTCGGCCATGGTATACGGCTCACCATCAATTTCCCATCCCCAAAAACAGCCATCAAATTCACCAAACGGACGGTATTTAGAACTAGCACCTCTCCTCTTGGATTCCCATGGATTTTTTAATTGAGACGAATGCTTTACTGGATCATAATCGGCACCAGCTTCTAATAAGCAAACCTTAAGTCCCGCACTCGCTAAAACGTAAGCAGCCATACCGCCACCAGCACCTGATCCCACAATTACTGCATCGTACTGCTTAGCTGTTTTTTTAATTTGAAATTCTCCCATATGAAAAGTTTTTACAGGTATAAATTAGCAGGAATGAAAATAAGATTTTTTAAGCAAAAAAAACCGCTCCAATTGAATTTGGAACGGTTTTGTGAAAATAGATGTAAACTCTGTTTAACTAGCTACAACCCATGCTGTTTCCGCAGTTTAAACACTTGTAGCAAGTACCACTTCTGATGGTGATATGTCCGCAAGTATTACATGCTGGGGCGTCAGATTGCATGTTTTTTGCTGCTGCATTTACAGCGTCCATTCCTGAAGGAGCTGCTGCTGTAGCTGCAACTTGTTGTAATTTTTGTGCAGGAGCCGGTGCATTAGCAGGCGCTGTTACGCGGATGCTGCTTAATTCTGGCTTACCCAACAAAGTTGCTTCACCATCATCGCCTGTATTTTCTACTTGTGGGCGGTCTAATACGTGTACTAAATCGGTTCTATTTAAGTACTCGTAAGCAAGCGCTCTAAACACGAAGTCTACAAGTGAAGTGGTTGTTTTAATGTTTGGATGATCTACCATACCTGAAGGTTCAAATTTGGTAAATACAAACTTCTCTACGAATTCTTCTAAAGGCACACCATATTGTAAGCCCACAGAAATTGCAATAGCAAAGCAGTTCATAAAGCTTCTTAAAGTAGAACCTTCTTTTGCAAGATCAATAAAGATTTCACCTAAAGTGCCATCTGCATATTCACCAGTGCGTAAGAAAATAACTTGTCCGCCAATTTTTGCTTTTTGCGTAAAGCCTCTGCGCTTAGAAGGTAAAGATTTCTTTTCTACGATGCCAGATAACAAACGTTTTAATTTGGTATCGGTAGAAGCATTCATTCTTTTTTGAACCTCTTCTAATAATTCTTCAACGGTTAATTGACCTAAATCAACAATGCTTGAACCTGCTTCTGATGCAGTTGCAGTAGCTGTTTCAGCGGCTTCTGCAGTGGTATCATCGGTTTTCTTTTTCTTGTCTGATTTATTACTTAATGGTTGACTTAATTTAGAACCATCTCTGTAAATCGCATTTGCTTTTAAGCCTAATTCCCAACTTAACATGTAGCTTTCAGAGATATCAGAAACGGTAGCTTCGTTTGGTAGGTTGATGGTTTTTGAAATCGCACCTGATAAGAATGGTTGACAAGCACCCATCATTCTGATGTGACCATGTGCGTGGATATAACGCTCACCTTTTTGACCACACTTGTTAGCGCAATCAAAAACAGATAAATGTTCTTCTTTCAAATATGGTGCACCTTCTACAGTCATGGTACCACATACATAATCGTTTGCTTCTGCAATTTGATCTTCTGTGAATCCAATCGCTTCTAATAAATTGAAGCTCCAATCAGCGTACTGCTCTTCTTTAAATCCTAAACGCTCCATACAAGCATCGCCTAATGTAAAGCGGTTGAAAATAAATCCGATTTCAAATGCAGATTTTGCTGCACCATTTAATTTGTCAATTTCTGCTTGAGAAAATCCTTTTGCTAATAAAGCTTCAGGATTCACGTGTGGCGCGCCTTCGAAGCTTGCATGACCTACTGCATAATTAACAATCGCATCAACCTGAGCAGGCGTGTATTTTAAATTCTTTAACGCTTGTGGTACAGACTGGTTGATGATTTTGAAATATCCACCACCAGATAATTTCTTAAACTTCACAAGTGCAAAGTCAGGCTCTACACCCGTTGTATCACAATCCATTACAAGACCAATCGTTCCTGTTGGAGCAATTACTGTTGTTTGTGCGTTTCTGTAACCATATTTTTCACCTAATTGTACCGCGTCATCCCAAGCTTTTGTGGCCGCTTTTAAAAGTACATCTGGCGTATATTTTGCTTTGATACCTTGAGGCTTAATTTCTAATCCTACATATGCATCGTCTGCATCGTAAGCAGCAGCACGGTGGTTGCGCATTACACGAAGCATGTCTTCTTTGTTTTCTTCGTACTTATCAAAAGCACCTAAAAACGAAGCCATTTCTGCAGAAGTTTTGTATGCAATACCCGTCATGATTGCAGTGATCGCACCAGCAATACCACGCGCTTCTTCTGAATCGTACGCAATACCACTTACCATTAACATAGAACCAAGGTTCGCAAAACCTAAACCTGTTGTTCTGTAATCGTAAGATAATTGCGCTACTTCTTTAGATGGGAATTGCGCCATTAAAATAGATATCTCAAGTACGGTTTGCCATAATCTTGTTGTGTATTCGAAACCTTCTACATCAAACGAATTATCATCTTCATTGAAGAATTTACGTAAGTTGATAGAAGCTAGGTTACAAGCCGTGTTGTCTAAGAACATGTACTCCGAACAAGGGTTAGAAGCATTGATACGTCCACCTTTAGGGCAGGTATGCCATTCGTTAATAGTAGTATCGTATTGTGTTCCTGGATCTGCACAACGCCATGCCGCTTCAGAAATCGCATCCCATACTTTACGTGCAGGAATAGATTGCATCACACGACCATCGGTACGCGCTATTAAATCCCAATTGCCATCTTCTTTTAATGCTTTAAAAAATGTGTTAGGAATACGTACAGAGTTGTTTGAGTTTTGACCCGAAACAGTTGCATACGCTTCTCCTTCGTAACTATTATCGTAACCAGCTGCAATAAGCGCTGCTACTTTGTTTTCTTCTTGAACTTTCCAGTTGATGAAGTCCATGATTTCTGGATGATCTAGATCGAGGCAAACCATTTTAGCCGCTCTACGTGTTGTACCACCAGATTTGATTGCACCAGCAGCACGGTCACCAATTTTAAGGAAACTCATGAGTCCGCTAGAAGAACCACCACCAGATAATTTTTCGTTTGCTCCTCTGATTTGAGAGAAGTTGGTACCTACCCCAGAACCATATTTAAAAATACGCGCTTCACGTGTCCATAAATCCATGATACCACCTTCATTTACTAAGTCGTCGCTCACGCTTAGAATGAAGCAGGCATGTGGTTGTGGACGCTCATACGCACTGGTAGAACGCTTTAATTGCTTGTCTGTTGGATCTACATAATAATGACCTTGTGCACCACCAGTAATACCATAGCTCTCGTGAAGTCCGGTATTAAACCATTGTGGTGAGTTAGGCACACAAGCCTGGTTTAAAATACTATATACGAGTTCTTCGTAAAATACTTGTGCATCGTTAGTAGTTGCGAAATAACCATAACGCTCTCCCCATACTCTCCAGCAGTTTGCCATACGGTGTGCAACCTGCTTCACCGTGGTTTCTCTGCCTAGTGTACCATCAGCTTGTGGAACACCCGCTTTTCTAAAATATTTTTGTGCTAAGATGTCCGTAGCAATTTGGCTCCATTGTTTAGGAACTTCTACGTTTGTCATTTCAAATACCTTTTCACCATTTGGGTTCTTGATTACGCTATCACGGTAGTCGTACTCAAATTGATCAAAAGGAGAAACACCATCCTTGGTGAATCGGCGGCTGAATTGTAAGCCTTTCTTGGAGCGAGCGTTAGCCATACTGGGTGTCGATTTATACGAATTAATTAATGGGGTCCCGAACTCATAACAAAATGTTAAGCGGTTGACGAAAATATCTTTACATGAGCACAAAACAACACCCTAAATATTAACAGGTTGTGGAAAAGGATTTTGAACTTTTTGAGAGTTCAAATCAGGCCTGAATTTGACCCATTTTCCCCCAAATGTTAGCAATAAAAAAAATATTTTTTGGGTCGTATTGGGCTTTTTCCCTTAGTATTTTCGGGGTTTTAGGGGGTATTTTACATGACTCATTGAAAATGAACGAGTAATAGATGTCCAGAATGCTAAATCGCAGAAACAAATGACCGATAATTGCATTTAACAAAAACTTTTCTGCATTTTTGCAGGACTACTATTGTACCATTTCATGAGCCCAAACGTTTATTTACAACTACTCGAATCAAAAAAAGCAGGTCGCCCGCTTTTTACGGTCTTAATTGACCCCGATAAAGTAGATGCTAAAAGCCTAGAACACTTGATAGGGCTGGGTTTGGAAGCTAAAGTAGATTACTTTTTTGTAGGCGGAAGCCTTGTTATTTCCAATCACTTAGACGCCTGTATTCAGCAAATTAAAGCTGCTTGTAACATCCCTGTGATTTTATTTCCAGGGTCACCTTCACAAGTGTCCAAATACGCAGACGCCCTATTGTACCTGTCTTTGATATCGGGGCGTAACCCAGAATTACTCATTGGACAGCACGTTATTAGCGCTCCTTTTGTAAAAAAATCGGGCCTCGAAATCATGCCAACTGGCTATATGGTGATTGATGGTGGCGCACCTACCACCGTTTCCTACATTTCAAACGCAGCGCCTATTCCATCCAATAAACACGAAATTGCGATGTGCACAGCTATGGCTGGCGAAATGCTAGGCATGAAGCTGATATATATGGATGCAGGCAGTGGTGCTCAAACGCCTATTACAGAGGCTATGATTAGCGCTGTAGCTAGTTCTATAAGCATCCCACTGATTGTGGGTGGCGGCATTACAGATCCTGAAAAAGCATACCTCAACTGCAAGGCTGGCGCCAATATGATTGTTATTGGCAATGCCATTGAAAAAGACCCAAGCCTCATCAAAGAAATGAGTGCTGCGATTCACGCATCGGGCAAAATAACAGCGGGATAAACACCTAGTTTTATTGTATTTGCCGCAAATATTTACGAATTGTTAATGTTGCGGGAAATACAGGTTTATGTAATAACTTAACAACATATGTTGCGGTTAAGAATGATCTATTTGAGGTCTATTTAATAACATAAATCCAACCCTATGCGAATCAACAACATCTTACCGGTTACCTTGTTTGCAGCAAGCCTTTTTATGGCTAGTAGCATTTGCGCACAAACAAATACAACTAAATTCAAGCCAAAGCCCACGTACCAGGCGCACTTGCATGTGGGAGGCGCATTTTTTGGCACAGGCGATGTAAATGGGTATGGACTTTTAGTAGCCGTAGAAAAATCGGTTTTCAAAAAAACGGCACGCCCCTTTCCTGCCTTTCAAGTTGGCTTTGGATTAAATTTTGAAACCGGCATTAGAAAGCCAGTAAATATTTTATATCCAAATGGTGATTTTGTGGAATCTAGTTATGGTCAAACCAGCAAAACATCGGGCTGGGCTACTTTTAAATACCATCCTTTTAAACATTCGATGGATGGATTTAGTGTTACGATAGGTCCAACATTAGGTGTCACACAATCAACTTCCGAAAAAAGTGTAAGCTTTACTTACGATCCTTTTTATGGTGTCATTCGAAAATCAGTACTCGCAACAGAAAATCATTTTGGCATGGGTTACCGCATTGCCGTGCAACAACAATTTGTGATTAAGGATCATTTTATGATTGGTTTTCGTGCCGATTTTTCAAACGATGTACACGGCGATATTAACACCTTTTTAGGTGGCGGATTGAGTTACCGATTTTAAATAATGTTGGAAAATTTTTTAAAATTTTAGCTAAAATAACCGGCCCGTTGGGCCGGTTATTTTTTTGCCTGCACAAAAAATTTTATCCCAATAAAAAAATAGAGCAATTGCGGAAAACATCAGAACTATTTCGCAATAATAATTTAATTGAGCCTTGGTTTAATTTCTGCGGTTTCACGTAACATAAACAGGTATTGAATTGAATAGGTTGCAGTAGATAGCTATTCAACCACATTCTATTCACCTTAAATTAAGCACCATGTTAATGAACCTAAAAAAAGGCTTGCTTGCGCTAACACTTCTTACTGTATTTGTTAGTTGTAAAAAAAATGCTATCGATTACCAAAAGGGAGGTATCGATGATAGTAAAGTATACCAAAAACCAATTACCTATGATCAAATCGAACTGGTTAGTAACCTCGAAAAAATCACACTGATTTTAGAGGAACTCTACAAAGAAAAAAAGAACCTCAAACTGGTTAATGCGGCCGTTTATTCGGGAGCCTACACCGACGAATCCGTTTTATTAAAAGACCTCATCAATCCTGGTGTAAGCATACTTCCGGCCAACAAAAAATTTGTGGAGCTTTGTAACAAATGGAATGTAAGCTTGCAAGTTTTTTCCGACAATTTTTGGATAGCCGCAAAAGAAAAAAACGATCCTAAGCTACTCGCTTTTTTAGGTAAAATGCAAACCAACGATTTACCGAGCGGATTACTTGCTTCTCAAATACACAACGATGGCTATCTAAATTATAGCAATGAAGTGAGCATCTATTTTCCGTACAGTTCCGAATTTGATTATTCGGCAAGCGGTGAAAGCTATGGTCCGGTATCAAGCCTCGTGGCAGCCAGTGCCGAAGCCGACGAAGCCCTTGGTTTTCAGCCTTTTTATAGTGGTGGCGTGCTAATCGAATACCGCGCAGTTGTTGTCAATGACGATTATGTATTTAACCATCCTACGCACATTGTAGGCATTAATGGTATCGAACCCTATCAAACACAGGATGCCAATTTAACGCCACCTGTTGTTGCCGCTGGTATTAACCGGGTATATGTGGGTGATGCTATTTGTAGGGTGCAGTATGATAGGCTCATAAGCTTTACCGGCAATGGTGGCGGATCAGAAATTGTCTATTGCAGGGCAAGTGGCTACCTTAAATTAGTGGGTCATCAAATTACCGAATTTGAAGATAAAACGGATGTTAAATTTGAACGTGGCACCATTCGCAAAAAACAATGGCTACGTGTGTATGCCGTTTGGGACGCCGACTGGGTTGCCGATAACAAAGAGCAGGTTTTTGCCATTTATGAAAACGACAACAATGCAGAAATCGTATTTACAGGTTCTCTAAGCACAAAGCTCAAAGTTTCTGATGGAGCAACTGTAGATGGCAGTATCGACTATCAAATTAAAAGAAGCTCACAAGATGACATTATCAAGCAACTAAAAATTTCGAGGGCCTCTTATTTTGCAGGAGCACGAAGAGATCAGGGATGGGGATTTGGTATTGATAAATCCTTTTTGCCAGCATCTGCTTCACATGGTTGGCCATTTTATGACGCTGTATCAGGTGGCGGGGCTAATGTGGGCTGGACATGGCCTTATGACGGGTATTAGTAGTTTGTAAATAACTAACAAGCCAACCCCAGTACTAGTAACCATCCTTATTCGCTGGTTACAAAATAGTAGTAAGGTTGGCTTGTTTTCTATTTTAAATCGGCGGTATTCACACGCGTTGGCGTGTCTTTACCGCTAACAATACCACGAGCACTAAGTGCTATAGCTTTTATAATTCTTGTCATATTATCTATGTCAATCGTACCAATTTCGTCGGTTGCTTTATGGTAATACGGATCGGTATCAATTTTTGTGGTAGAAATGGTATGAGCCGGAACGCCTAGTCTAGCAAGGGTTGCATTGTCTGAACGGTAAAATAAATTTTGTGCAGGATATGGATCTGGATAAAAAGTAAAATCGGTGCCTTCTAAATTTGCTTGTAAAATTTTACCCATGTCGGTTTTTTCATACCCAGTAATAAATGCAGAATTTTTGCCCCACTTACTTTCGGATCCAATCATTTCTAAATTAAACATCGCAATCACTTTAGCAGGATCAAATTGATTTGAAAAATAAGTAGCACCAAAACCGCCTACTTCCTCTGCGGTAAACGCGGCAAACACAAGCGTACGCTCATTATTACCCAGCGCTTTAAAATATTTTGCAAGCACCATCATAGCCGTGGTACCAGCTGCATCATCATTGGCGCCATTAAAGATAGAATCGGTAAGTACATTGCCATTTCTGTCTTTACTAGTGATGCCTAAATGATCATAATGTCCACTAAAAATTACAATTTCATCGGGTCTAGATTTTCCCGGAAGTACGCCTACCACATTAGCAAGTGGCATTTCAGTAATCTCATGCTTGGCCTCAATGCTATAGCTAGTTGGGTTAGTAGCGCTCAACACAAAAACCACCGACTTGTCTGACTTGAATAAATTAGACTTGAGTCTTGTAAGTCCGCTAAATGTTTTTGCAAAACTAGTATCTACAATAACAAGCGCATTCTTTTTTAAGCCGGCAAGCTTGCGCGCTTCACTCATTAAATTGGCTGTTTTACCAATAATGATTTTTTCAAAACCAGATGTTTCGTTGATGGAAATACTAGCCTGCGTAGTAACAACAATGATGTCTTTTTTATCTAAAGCAGCACCATCAAAAGTGCCCGATGTGCCCAAAAATTTGGTGCGCACCATCGCAAAAGATTGCAAGTAAGAGCTGCTATTATTAAGGGTTTGAAGGCCCGTAGCCTTAAACTCGTCTGCAATAAAAGCAGCTGCTTTTTCGATACCCGGCGTAAAAGTCCTACGCCCCTGCATATCATCTGCAGCAAGTATCGTTTCGATACGTCTTACCTCTTTTTCTTTGATAAGCTTGTCTACGTTTTGCGCCTGTGCGTTAAATACAAGTAGCAAACCAGCAACTAGAATATTTATTTTTTTCATAGTAATCATTTGATTGAATGGTATGTTGGAGCCAACTAAAATACGGCTAATTATTTAGAAGCTTATAAGCTCATCATTTCTTTGAACTTAACGGTTTGGCGTCTACTCACTTCAATTTTTTCGCCACCCTTTAATTCTACAATAAGCCCCCCATTAAAATAAGGTTCAATTTTATCAATCCAACGCAGGTTAATAATATGCTTACGATTGGCCCTAAAAAACATGCGCTCATCGAGGCGCTCTTCAAGTGCATTTAAAGATTTTAAAATGAGCGGCTTGTTGCTATCAAAAAACACTTTTGCATAGTTACCAACACTCTCAAAAAGCCTGATTTCACCTAGTTTCACAAACCAACAACGCTCCCCATCCTTTACAAACACCTGGTCTTGCTCTGTTAAAGGACCGCGGTTGTTTCCATGAAAACCAATTTGCTCTTTAAACAATTCGGCCTGTAGTTTTTGAATGGCATCTGATAAACGCTTTGGCTCGATAGGTTTTAATAAATAATCAAGGGCGTTTACTTCAAATGCTTTAATGGCGTAGTCGTCGTAGGCTGTTGTAAAAATTACTTTAGGTGCGCGCTCAACTTCGGCGAGTAAATCAAACCCTGTTTTCCCGGGCATTTGAATGTCTAAAAAAATAAGGTCGGGATTGTGCTGTTCAATTTTTTCGATGCCCTCATCTACATTAGACGCTTCGTCTAGCACTTCTATTTCGGAATGATCAAGTAATAACTTTTTTAACTCATTACGAGCGAGCCTTTCGTCGTCGATAATAATTGCTTTTATGGCCATATTATTTTCTATTAAAATTATTTATTGTTTGGTGCTAAAGGAAGTCTAACGACTGCCTCCACCATATGATCTTTTGTGTTTTGAATAAAAAAGTTTGCCTTGTCTCCAAAAAGTAAAGCGAGTCTATTTTTGGTACTACTAACACCAAAGCCACTATTGTCAATGTCTAAATCATCCTCAACAGCGCCCGTATTTTTAATAATTAACTGGTGTTGATCATTTTTAAACTCGGACCATATTTCAACAACGCCTCCTTCTCTTTGCTTACCAATACCATGCTTGATAGCGTTTTCTACAAGGGTTTGCAGCATCATAGGTGGCACCGGTTGATCCAGTGTATCTTCATCGATATGATACACAACGCGTAACCTGCTTTCGAATCTAATGGTCTCAAGCGCTAAATAATCTTTTACAATCGACAGTTCTTTTTCTAGTGTTACGGTTTCAAGTTTTTCGGCTTGCATACTACTGCGCAAAATATTACTTAGCTCTGTAATGGCTGTTCTTGCACGTTCTGGATTTTCGTCTACAAGGGCTCTGATACTATTGAGAGCGTTAAAAATAAAATGCGGATTGATATGCGCTTTAATTGTTTTTAATTCAAGTTCTTTTACGAGCGTCTCAAGTCTTACTTTTTGAATTTCATTCATACGCCCTAACTGTACATAATGCCAGACATAATAAATACTCACCCAAATAAATATCATGGGTGAATCAAAAATTAAATTGGAAAAGAAACGCGTACTTACAGAAAATTTAATTTTTGGATCGTATAGTCCAACCCACTCCACAAGCGCACTATTTGTTAAACTATAAAAAATAACCACACTAAAAAAAAGAAGTACCAGTAGCCACCATTTTTGAAGTGGGAAAGGTGGTCTTAACTTAAACCCAATGATGAGTGATCTGAATAGGTGGGTAAATAAAATACCAGAAACAATGGTAATACCCAGTCTTGGATAAAATATAGGATTGGGCTTGCTGTCAAAAATGAAAGCAAAAAAAATCATGGTTAACCCATAAGAAAACCAGCCCCCTATTTGACACCACCAGTAAACACGGTTATTTCTTCTAGACATAGCTACAAAGTTAAAAATTAAGCACCCCAAAAGGGATAAATTAAGGAAGAAAGGTAAAAACCAACCTTGGTTGGTATAAAATAAAGTGAAGAAGGGGTGAACCTTTGGTTTTGTGTGATGTTTCTATAGGAGGAAAGGTGTTTTGCTTCACAGTAAATGCCTATTTTTACAACCTAAACTAACTTTTTGCATGGAAATAAGGCCAGGAGCACTCCTAGGGAACATCAACAACCCCGATGACCTCAAAAAGATCCCCAAAGATCAGTTGCATCAAGTTTGCAATGAATTACGCCAATACATCATTGATATTGTGAGCGTGCACGGCGGGCATTTTGCAGCCAGCCTAGGTGTGGTTGAATTAAGCGTTGCCCTTCATTACATTTACAACACCCCTTACGATCAGCTCGTTTGGGACGTAGGCCATCAGGCATATGGACATAAAATATTAACGGGTCGTAGAGATCAGTTTGTTACCAACAGAAAATACAAAGGCCTTAGCGGCTTTCCTAAAAGATCAGAAAGTGAGTACGACACTTTTGGTGTGGGCCACTCTTCAACTTCTATTTCGGCAGCACTCGGGATGGCCATGGCTGCTAAATACAAAGGTGAAAACCGAAAATCAATTGCGGTTATTGGTGATGGTTCTTTAACAGCCGGAATGGCTTTTGAAGCCATGAACCACGCAGGTGTTGCGGATAGTGATGTGCTTATTATTTTAAATGACAACTGCATGAGTATCGACCCAAATGTGGGCGCACTCAAAGAATATTTGACAGATATCGCTACCTCTCCTACGTACAATAAAGTAAGGGATGAGATTTGGAACTTACTAGGTAAAATGCCTGTCGGAAAATCAACTTCAAGATCTCTAGCGTCTAAATTAGAAGCCAGCGTTAAAGGCATGGTAAGTAAGAGCAGCAACCTTTTTGAAGCCTTACAGCTCCGTTATTTTGGGCCTATCGATGGTCATAACATTACCAACCTTGTTGATACCCTCAAAGATTTAAGAGACATACCAGGACCTAAACTGTTGCACGTTATTACAACAAAAGGTAAGGGCTATGAGCTTGCAGAAAAAGACCAAACAAAATGGCATGCGCCAGGACTGTTTGATAAAGTAACTGGTGAAATTATCAAGAAAAAAATTGATACGCCGCAGCCTCCTAAATACCAAGACGTTTTTGGACATACCCTAGTAGAATTAGCAGAAGCCAACCCATTAATCATGGGCGTTACACCTGCAATGCCTAGTGGATCTTCCTTAAAATTTATGATGGATAAAATGCCAGATCGTGCTTTTGACGTGGGCATTTGTGAGCAGCACGCGGTTACATTAAGTGCAGGACTTGCCACACAAGGCATGCGCGTGTTTTGTAATATTTATTCTTCATTTATGCAACGCGCTTTTGATCAGGTGGTGCATGATGTAGCCATACAAAAATTACCTGTTGTACTTTGTTTAGACAGGGCCGGACTTGTGGGTGAAGATGGACCTACACACCATGGCTGTTACGATATTTCATACCTGCGTTGCATTCCTAATTTAATTGTAAGTGCCCCTATGAATGAGCAGGAGCTGCGCAACCTCATGTATACCGCACAGCTTGATAGCACGGGACTTCCATTTGTTATTAGGTATCCAAGAGGTGAAGGTGTGATGCCAGAATGGAAAACACCATTAGCGCCCGTAGAAATTGGAAAGGGCCGCAAAATAAAAGACGGAAAAGAAGTGGCCATTTTAAGTTTTGGTCATCCCGGAAATTTTGCAACAACAGCCATCAGAAATTTAAGATCGGAAGGTATTGATCCGGCGCATTACGATATCAGATTTGTTAAACCACTTGATGAAGCTCTGCTCCACGAAGTTTTTACCAACTATACTAAAATTGTAACTGTCGAAGACGGAACAGTTGTAGGTGGTTTTGGTTCTGCGATCCTAGAATTTATGAATGCAAATGGTTACAAAGCAGACATAACAATTTTAGGTATTCCGGATAGACTTGTAGAACATGGTACACTCAAAGAATTACACAGAGAGTGTGCGTATGATGCTGCAGGAATAGAAGCCGCGGTAAAAGAAATCGTTACAAAGGAAGCGCTCGTTAAGATATAAGCACAACAATATTATTATTCCATTTCTAATGGAATATCTTCATCTGTAAAACTACTTGGAAGGTCTTCATCTGTAAGACCTTCTTCTTTTAGTTCAGCTTCACGGTTGTCATTCCATTCAATAATAAAGTTGTTCATACCCTCGCCCACAAGGAGTTTCATATATTTCTGCTGGGTTAATTCGAGGGTCGATAAAAATAAAAATAACGCGTGTACGCGGTCGTTACAAATTTCAAATACTTTTTCAAAAGCCACTGTTTTTTCGCCACGCACAAAATCTAACATGTAGTCTCTACTACCTTCCATGGTGTAATTATAACGCACCACGGTATGAACCGGTTTGTTTTGACGATCATGCACACGCTGCATCACTTTTTCAAAAGCTTTCATAAGCTTAAACATGGTGATGTTCTGAATTTCAGTTCCTTCAGAAGCGTCTTCTCCAATTGAAATCAGTTCCTTTTGAAGATTGCCACGTTTAACCATGAGCATACGCACAGCTTCAAGTTCGGCCATTTGAGCAGAAGCTTCTTTGAAGCGTTTGTATTCTAATATTTTATCAATCAGTTCTTGGCGCGGATCAATTTCATTACCAGCAGCATCCACTTCTTTACGCGGAAGTAACAATCTCGCCTTAATGCGCATAAGGGTAGAAACAAATAAAATAAACTCGCTACTTAGCTCGATATTTAGCTTCTCTCCTTGATGAATAAACTCCAAGAAGTCCTTAATGATTCTCGTGATGGGGATATTGTAAATATCCAGTTCGTCTCTTTCTATGAAAAACAATAAAAGGTCAAAGGGACCTTCAAACTGATCTAACTTAATTTGATAATTGGGAACGTTCACAGCTTCACACTTTTGCTACAAAGAAAACCCCTTCGGGCCTCAAATGTGCAGTTTGGGGTCAAAATTTATCCACTTTACTGCCATTTGGGGCCATAAATTGTTAGAAAATGGGCTGTTATTAGGTTCTAAATCGGGAACTTCGCCAAAATTCAACGCCGTGCGGGAAAAGATCATTAATTGGGTGCTATTTATTGTTTTGTCGATTATTTGGGGAAGTTCCTTTATGCTTATGAAGGTGGGCATGAAAGAAGGCGGATCCTTTACATTAAGCCCTTACCAGGTTGCTTCCCTGCGCATGATTTTTTCCGGCCTGGCCCTTTTGCCATTTTGCTATTCGGCACTGAAGCAAATACCCAAAAACAAACTTTTTGCAGTGATACTTTCTGGGGTGATGGGCAGTTTTATTCCAGCCTATTTATTTTGTATTGCAGAAACAAAAATTGATAGCGCACTAGCAGGTATCTTAAACGCACTTACGCCGCTTTTTACCATTATTGTAGGTATTGTTTTTTTTAACTTACAATCGAGTAAGCAAAAAATAATTGGCATACTACTTGGCTTTGCAGGACTTTTGCTTTCAGTAACGGCTGGCAAAACACTTCAATTTGATAATTTTTCGTATAGCTTTTTTGTAGTACTCGCCACTATTTTTTACGGCCTCAATGTAAATATGGTAGGCAGTCAAATGCAAAAAGTGAGTGCCATTAATATTGCATCCGTTGCATTTTGTTTTACCATGATTCCTGCCGGCATTATATTATTTAGTACCGGTTATTTCGACTACGATTTCTCTAACACATCCCTCATAGAAGCAAGTATAGCAGGCGGTACACTAGGTGTCATCAATACTTCTATTGCCTCTGTATTGTTTTATGTACTTGTAAAAAGAGCAGGGATTATTTTTGCTTCAACGGTAACTTATGCCATCCCCTTTGTTTCACTTGCGATAGGCCTATATTACAACGAGCCCATCCATCCGTTAAGACTTGTTGGGCTCGGTATTATTTTATGCGGTGTTTATATCGTAAACAAACAAAAGAAATAAGCGCTTTTATATCGCCATCATTTCTTTTTCTTTTGCAGCTAAAAGCTTTTCTACGAGTGCAATAAATTTATCAGTAATATCCTGAACTACTTTTTCAGCGTCTTTTGCAGCGTCTTCACTTAAACCGTCTTTTTGTAATTTTTTAATTTGCTCAATCGCGTCGCGTCTAATATTTCTAATCGCAACTTTTGATTGCTCTGCTTCGCCTGCGGCTCTTTTCACAAATTCTTTTCTACGCTCTTCGGTAAGGGGTGGCATAAAAAGTCTGATCTGAACACCATCATTTTGAGGTGTCACACCAATATTAGCCATCATAATAGCTCTCTCAATGGGAGCAAGCATGTTTTTTTCCCAGGGCTGGATGCTAATGGTTCTAACGTCTAGTACGCTAATATTAGCCACCTGGCTAATAGGCGTTGGTGCACCATAATAATCGGCTGTAATGCCATCTAGCATGGCAGGGCTAGCTTTGCCGGCTCTAATTTTAGTTAATTCATGCTCAAAGTGGCTTATCGCCTTATTCATAGAATCTTCGGTATCCACCGTAATTAAGTCAAGTTCTTCAGACATAATGCATCAATTTGATGGCAAAACTAATAAATAGTACCGAAAGCATCATTTTTCATACAAGAATTGGAATTTGAATTTTATCTTCGCAGCAAATACCCAAATTATGGCGTCTATTCAAACCTTAAAAGATACGGCAACTCAAGTTAGAAGAGATATTGTTAGAATGGTACATGGTGTTCAGAGCGGACATCCTGGCGGCTCTTTAGGTTGTACCGATTTTTTAACGGCGCTATATTTTCATACCCTAGATCATAATCCAGCATTTAACATGGATGGCAAGGGTGAAGATTTATTTTTCTTATCCAACGGACATATCTCTCCGGTATTTTATTCGGTTCTTGCAAGATCAGGCTATTTTGAAGTGAGTGAGCTTGGAACTTTTAGAAAATTAAATACCCGTTTACAAGGCCACCCAACTACACACGAACATTTACCGGGTGTAAGAATTGCAAGTGGATCTTTAGGCCAGGGTATGAGTGTTGCCATTGGTGCAGCACTTTCTAAAAAAATTAATGGTGATTCAAAGCTTGTATATTGTTTACATGGAGATGGCGAATTACAAGAAGGTCAAATTTGGGAATCAGTGATGTTTGCAGCACATAACAATTGTGATAATTTAATTGCAACCATCGATGTTAATGGTCAACAAATTGATGGCCCTACTAAAAAAGTAATGAACTTAGACAGTTTACGCGCCAAATTTGAAGCGTTTAACTGGACCGTTATTGATATGGATGGTAACAATATGGAAGACGTTGTTGCAACACTTGATAAAGCAAAATCACTTACCGGTCAAGGAAAGCCAATCTGTATTTTAATGAAAACAGAAATGGGTAAAGGCATTAGCTTTATGGAAGGTACACACGAGTGGCACGGCATTGCACCAAACGATGCACAGCTTGCCGATGCACTATCTCAATTACCAGAAACTTTAGGTGACTACTAATTAAAAGGCCCTTTTAAAAATTCTAGCTTTTTAAGGATAACAATTGTTGACTTGCTTTTTTAGCAGGAATCCATGCGGCCATTAGCGCAATCACAGTAGTGGTGGCAACTACGAGCACATAATCGGTAGCCATTAATTTTACTGGATAGTAATCAATAATAAAACTTCTGCCGCCACCTAATGTAATAATTTTAAATTTTAATTGTAGTACACAAATAAGTGTACCAAGTGCTGTTCCAATAAAAGTGCCTACACCGGCTAGCACCAACCCTTCTGTAATAAATATTTTTTGAATAAGCCCAGCGCTTGAGCCCATCGCCCTTAGTACTGCAATATCTTTTTGTTTTTCTAGCACGAGCATGGTTAGTGCACCAATCATATTAAATGCTGCTACAATTAAAATCAAACTCAAAATGCCATAGATAACCCACTTTTCCATTTGCATCACGGCGTACAAATTTTTGTTTTGCTCGTAACGCGTTTCCACTATAAAATTTTTACCAATCGCATTTTGTATGGCTGTTTTTATTTTTTGGGGGCTACCACTTATTTTTATCTCTAGGCCACTCACTTGATTCGGTGTCATCGAAAGCATGTATCTCAAAAAATCAATGTTGGTAAATACAAACTTATTGTCAAACTCTTGTTGAACGGCAAAAACACCCTTTGCCGCTACATTAAATGAAAACATACCATCCACGGCGTCAAAAGAGGCTCCTTTATTTGGGGTATATAAGGTTAGCGGGAATCCTCCTTTTGTAACATCGGCGCCTACTGCATTTTCGATGCCGGCTCCCATTACAATACTAGGGTTTTGAGCATTACCTATGTCGTAACCACCTCTAACAATGTGTTTGTTAATATTGTTGGTGTTTGTAAAAACGGAGTCTACGCCTTTCACCACAATAATACTCTGATAATCACCATTGGCAAGTAATGCTTTTTCTTCAATCACTTTACTAACTACAGCAACACCTCCAATAGATTTTATTGTATACAAGGTAGCATCATCGAGATTCATTTTTTTACCCTGTGCAGGCACCACGCGCATGTCAGCGTAAAAATCGGTGTAGAGACCTTTTACTAAATCTTCGAAACCATTAAAGACACTTAAAATAACAATGAGTGCTGCTGCACCAACAGCAATAGCCGTAACACTTACCCATGCAATAATATTAATTGCACTTGTAGACTTTTTAGATTTAAAATAACGCCAAGCAAATAAATATTGCACGATACTTTATTATTTTGATTCTTGATCGGCTTCATCATCACCTTTAGCTGCGTCTTTAGCGCTATCAGATTCGCCAGCAGACTTTTTTTCGGCATTGATTTGCTTGAAAATTTCTTCCATCTTAAACACATAATCGAGGGTGTCATCGTGGTAGAAATGCAATACCGGAATACGTCTAAACTGATGCTTTACCCTATCGGCTAGCTCCTTTTTGATCTCCCAGGCCCTAGACTCAATTACTTTCATCACTTCTTTAGCGTCTGGAACCTGAAATAAACTTAGGTAAATACGCGCCTCCAAAAGGTCCGGCGTTACCTTCACGGATGAGATGGAAACCATACCACCAGCTATCATAGAAAGGTTTAGCCTTCTAAATATATCGTTCATTTCTTCTTGAATAGCCCCTGCTACCTGACGTTGACGTTTGCCTTCCTCCATGTTCTTTGCGTTTAATTGGTTGTAAAATTAGTTACTTTGCCTTGTTTTAACGATTTTATCATTTATGAAGCGTTTTTCCCGAATTCTATTTTACCTCCGAACCCAAAAAAGGAATATTGCCCTCTATGTGGTATTTAACCTCTTGGCCATTCTTTTTTCACTGGTTTCACTGGCCATGTTGGCTCCTTTTTTACAGCTTCTATTTGGCACCGAAAAACTAATAACCACAAAACCTGTTGCCGCGGATGCAAGTTTATCTGCAGGTACCATTTTAAACTACCTCAAATATTTTATTTCAAAAATCATTATTGAACAAGGAACCGTTTATGCACTTGGTGCCATTTGTGGCATTATTATAACGGCCATTTTCTTTAAAAATTTATTTACCTATTTGTCATTTAGGGTATTAGCGCCCATGCGCAATTATGTAATGACAACGCTTCGTTCCGATTTGTATAAAAAATTATTAGACCTTCCTATTGGCTATTTTACCGAACAACGGAAGGGTGATATTATCAGTAGAATGAGTAACGATGCCAACGAAATTGAATGGAGTGTGATGAGTACACTAGAAGGTCTTATTAAAGACCCGCTTAATATTTTAATCATTTTAATTTTCTTAGTTTTTTTAAGTCCGGTACTTTCTTTGTTTTTACTCGTGCTACTTCCGGTAACAGGTTTTGTCATTGGAAGACTTAGTAGAAGTTTAAAAAAACAATCTACCACATCACAAGAAAAGCTTGGAACTCTATTATCCATACTAGATGAAACCCTTGGGGGACTAAGGGTTATCAAGGCTTTCAATGCCGAAAAAATATTACTACAAAAGTTTTTAGACAACAACAATGCACTGAATCAGATTCGAAATAAAATGAATTTCAGAAAAGATTTGGCGTCACCGATGTCCGAATTTTTAGGCGTGATTGTACTGTCTTGTATTTTATGGTTTGGTGGAAGACTGGTATTAAATAACCAAGCCGGTTTAGGACCAGAAAGTTTTATTACCTATATTTTGTTTTTTACGCAAATTATCAATCCGGCAAAATCTTTGTCAAGTTCGTTTTATAATGCACAAAGAGGAAGTGCTGCTATTGAGCGTATTGAAGAAATTTTAAAAGCGCCTGTTGCCATAGAGGACAAGCCTAATGCAACAGTTTTAGAAAACTTTGCAGAGCGCATCGAATTTAAAAATGTAAGTTTCTCTTACGACGACACCACCATTTTAAAAAACATCAACCTTGTTATTGAAAAAGGAAAAACAGTAGCGCTGGTAGGATCATCGGGTGCTGGTAAAAGTACTTTAGCAGATTTAATTCCACGTTTTCATGACGTAACAGAAGGTGAGGTTTTAATTGATGGTATTAATATCAAAGAATATAGTTTACAAAGCGTGAGAGCTGCCATGGGCATTGTTACACAGGAGCCCATTTTATTTAATGATAGTATCGCGCAAAATATAGCCTTGGGCGTCCAAACAGCAAGCCCAGCAGACATTACAGCCGCTGCTACCGTAGCCAACGCCGCCGCATTTATTAATAGTAAGGAGGACGGATATGACGCTAATATTGGTGATAGGGGTAGTAAACTAAGTGGTGGTGAGCGTCAGCGCATTACCATTGCTAGGGCTATTTTAAAAAACCCACCAATCTTAATTTTAGATGAAGCCACTTCCTCACTAGATACAGAAAGTGAAAGACTAGTACAAGACGCCATCAATAAAATGATGCAAAATAGAACCTCTATTGTTATTGCGCACAGACTCTCTACTATCCGTCACGCCGATGAAATTATTGTGTTGCAAAAAGGAGAAATTGCAGAACGTGGCACGCACGATGAACTACTTGCAAAAGGCGGTATGTACAAAAGACTTATTGATATGCAAGAAGTAAAATAATTAATGCAAAAGTTTGACACATAAAAAAGGCCGCAAATTGCGGCCTTTTTTTATAGATCGAGATCTACAATTATTGTTGATCAGGACTTGGTTTTACAAGACCTAATTTAGCTTCTAAGCTAAGTGTAGCATGCGGTACAGCGCGTAAACGTGCTTTGTCAATTAACTTACCAGTTACTCTACAAATACCATATGTTTTACTTTCAATACGCATGATTGCTTTTTCAAGATGGTCGATGTAGGTAATTTGACGGCTAGCCATTTGAGACAATTGCTCTCTTTCCATGCTTACGCTACCATCTTCCATGGTCATGTAACGCGCATCATCATTGTCACCACCCATTTCGTCTTTACGGGTAATTAAACCTTGAAGGTACACAAGCTCTTTTTTAGCAGCTTCTAATTTTTTGTTGATGAGCTCACGAAACTCGTTAAGTTCTGCATCGCTGTATTTAACAAGTGTTTGGTTGCTCTTCGTCACAATTTGTACTCTTTTTTCTAAAGGTGTATATCCAGGACTGTAAGGCACGCTAGACTTTGTATTTGTCTTAGGTAATTTTACATCCTTAATAGGTTCTAATGGTTTTCTCACCGGCTTTTTAGGCGGTGCAGGTGGCAATTTCACTTCCGGCTTTTTAGGCATTGGAGGAAGTGGCGCTGGTTTTGCTTTCACCACTGGTGGTGGAGGCGCTATTTTAGGAACCGGCTTGCTTGGTAATACTACTTTGCCGCCGGGTCTTACTGGTGCTGTTTTTACAATCACTTTTGCAGGAGGAGCTTTCACCGCCGCAACTTTTGCAGGCTTTGCTGGTTTTGCAGGAGCTACTGCTTTAGCAGGAGCTGCAGGTTTAGCAACTGGTGCTGCTTTTGCAGGAGCCGCCTTTTTTACTGGAGCTGCTGGTTTTGCTGGGGCTGCTACTTTTTTAGCAGGTGCTGCAGGTTTTGCAGGAGCCGCTTTTTTAGCTGGGGCAGCTGGTTTAGCAGGTGCTGCTTTTTTTACAGGAGCCGCTTTTTTAGCTGGGGCAGCTGGTTTAGCAGGAGCCGCTTTTTTAGCTGGGGCTGCTGGTTTAGCAGGTGCTGCTTTTTTTACAGGAGCCGCTTTTTTAGCTGGGGCAGCTGGTTTAGCAGGTGCTGCTTTTTTTACAGGTGCAGCTACTTTTTTAGCAGGTGCTGCTTTTTTGGCCGGAGCCGCCTTTTTTGCGGGAGCTGCTACTTTTTTAGCAGGTGCTGCTTTTGGGGCTGGTTTCTTTGTAGCCATATGCTTGTTGTTATGCTTGTTTAGTTATTGAAACTTTTAGCAAATTGTCATTTACGTCGAGTTCAGTTGCATTTGCAACCTCGTCTACCCAATTGATAGAATCAGCTAAAATTTCGCGGCAAATATAGTCGTTATATTTAACAATCGACTCCTTGAGCCTGTCGCAATGCTCAAGGGTCACGAATATACGGTCTGTAAGGGCAAAACCGCTTTCTTTTCTAATATTTTGTACACGG
>JACCDN010182235.1_pt1 | contig 59359 bp, 42 predicted proteins | sample 7441691 | NCBI WGS metagenome assembly JACCDN01 (sample SAMN15323439, study PRJNA562643) | freshwater metagenome | isolation source: river surface water | place: USA:Blue River Watershed | collected 2017-08-16 | reverse complement strand
GGCTGAGATGGTTCAATTCAGTAAGCTGGCCAATACTTTTCGGAAGCGATGTCAGCTCATTATTGTGGAGGTCGAGGTGTTTCAATTGAGTAAGCCTACCAAGGCTTTCCGGAAGCGATGTCAGCTTATTACGTTCAAGGTTGAGGTGTTTCAATTGAGTAAGCTGGCCAATTGCTGGAGGTAAAATTGTTAAACCCAACTCAGAAAGATCTAAACTTTCACTAGGGCTAAAGATCACTTCAAGGATTCTTTGCTTTGCAATCAAGCGATTAGCTCTTTCTCTTTCAGGCCCATTATTCACCCACAAGTCAAGCGATTCTTCCATACTGAAATCTGCTGCAGGGATAGCTGCTGCCTCCCCTAGGCGTGACCGTTTTGCTGCTTGCTCAATTACTGCCTCAAAAACAGGCTGGGCGACTTCTGCTACTCGAGACTCTACATCTGTAGCCCTCTCGAATAAAGTCCACTCGGCCCCACCCACGGTTTCATTTGCCTCACCTGTGAATCTTTGTAAATTGTTCATAGCGTCTCCAGCTCTTAATGAAACAATAATAATAGCAGAATTTGGCAGTTTTTTTAAAACAAAAGAGAACATTTCCACTTGCCGCTTAAAGAAACAATCAAGTAGGTCTTTAACTTATTCCCCTTCTGGCTTATATACTGGCCATAATTTGATCGATCATCAAGCAACTTCTGCACCACCCATTCAGGTACATTTACCAAAGCTGTAAAAGCAACCTCTTGGACTCGAGCCCTTGCACCTGTTGCTGCTTCGGGCAGATCCCTCTCAGCGCCACCATCAGTTGCCCCACTTGTAAATCCTTGTACGTTGTGCGTAATACGCCTCAATTATATCACTATTACAAAGAAAGATTCCGTATCTTAACAAACAAAACCGGGCATTGTAAGCATTAAATTGAAATGTCCGGTGTTTGACTACCGCAACATTTTGAACCTTAGCAGAAAAGCTAATTAGTAAATAGTTTTTGAGTTTATTGTTGCTCTGATTTATATAGCGGATAGAAAGAGCCACTAAGGTAATCGCATGTCCGGACATAATCCGATCGACCGTCACACTCAAGAACTTAAGAATCACTACGAGTGGCTTTTAAAACACATGCCCTCCTCCTTTAAGGAAGAGACTATTCTTTTAGAAGTGGCCCATCACTTAGCCGATCTCGATAAACAAGAGGGATTTATCCTCTCTCACTTGAAAGATTGCACACTGGCAATCGCCATAGAAGCGCCCCATCTCGACCTAAAAATCTTAAGCAAAGCTTCAATCCCTGAAATTCATAGCTATGAATCGTTTGTCTCTAATTGCCCGCTCCCCGACAAACAGACAAGACTTTACGTGGCCATTTTACGCCATGCCCCCTTCCCTAAAGCAGGCCACCTTACAGCCGATAAAGAGCTGCTCCAAAGCGTTCTTTCCCATTACCCGGAAGTTTCTAAGGCCGAGTTCGAACACGTAGAAAAACACCTTAGCGCTCATATCGCCCATGGACTCAATAAAGGCGAAATTGAAGAGCTTCTTCATCTGATTGCTCGCAGTTTGATCCGTGACCATCTACAATTTTACCTCGATGACCACTATAAGTTGATTTTCTCCTGGAAAAATGTCCCTAAAAACCACTTTTTGAGCGATTTAGCTGCCCTTTGTGACCGGCATCATCTCTCGATCGACCACTTTACCGCGAACTTCATTGCGCTTAAAAATGAAGATGATCTCCTTGTCATGCAGATGCATTTGAAAAAAACAGGCGAGTTTCATCAAGAAGACTTCCTGAAAGAGTTGTGCTTTTTGAAATTTGGTCGCTATAGAGATCCGATTTATGATCGATTCGTGAAAAGTCATCTTTTAACAGGAAACGAGAGTCAACTCCTTCATGCGATGATGAGCTTTTCCCACCAATTTCTCGTATACGCCGACAGCAACGTCTATTCGATCGAACACATCAAAGAGGGGGCCTTACGTTACCCTGAATTGGTTGTCCAAATCGTAAAAATCTTCCACCACAAATTCGACCCAAGCAATCTGCGCCATGAACTCTACGAAAAAGAGAAAAATCATCTGTTGCTAGAGATCCAAAAGATCGACTCTGGAAACCCATCGATCGACACTAGACGTAAAAATGTATTGAAAACCTTGATTCTGTTCACCGAATACTGTTTGAAAACCAATTTCTACCGAGACAATAAGTGTGCCCTCTCTTTCCGGATCGACCCCGAAATTCTCAACTACACCCCGTACGATCGGAGCCAAAAATTTCCTGAACTTCCTTTCGGAATTTTTTTCATTACCAACAAAAACTTCATCGGCTTTCATATCCGCTTCAAAGATCTTGCCCGAGGAGGCCTACGAACCGTCGCGCTCGGTATGGAGCAGACGACGTGGGAGATCAACAATGTTTTCTTCGAATGTTACAATCTTGCCTACACACAACAGAAAAAAAATAAAGATATCCCTGAAGGGGGGGCCAAGGCGATCATCTTCGTCAATATCCACCCCTTAGCCAAAGAAGAGCACCCGAAAAACCTAGAAGCATTCCGCTGGCAGCTGATCTACGAATCACAACGGGTCTTCATTCACAGCTTTTTGACCCTCATCAACTGTTTTGACTCAGGCGAACTGAAAGCCAAGAACGTGATTGACTATTATCAAAAGCCTGAATATGTCTACCTCGGGCCCGATGAGAACATGCATAACTCGATGATCGACTGGATTGCCGATACGAGTGAACGGGTTGGGTACAAACCGAAAAAAGCCTTTATCTCCTCCAAGCCACTTTTAGGGATCAACCATAAAGAGTTCGGAATCACCTCTTTTGGGCTCCACACCAACCTTAAAGTTGTGATGGACGAGCTGAAGATGGATCCGAAACACAACCCCTTTACCATTAAAATTTCTGGTGGCCCTGACGGAGATGTTGCCGGTAATGAGCTTGTTTATCTGCACCGCGAGTTTCCTAAAACGGCGAAAATTATTGCGATTACTGACGGAACAGGGACGATCCGTGACCTAGAAGGGCTTTCCCATAAGGCTCTTCTCACCCTTTTTGACAAAGGGGAAGGGATCAAACACTATCCCAAAGAGCTCCTCTCCAAAGGCTCATTCCTTCTTGACATTACCGACCGCAAAGAGGTTGACGGAACCAAAGATTTCCAACGTTTAGTACGCAATGAACATGGGAAAATCATCGAGACACACATTCCCGCCTCTGAAGCTTCGCAACTTTTCCGGATGAACATGATGCAAGTAGAGGCCGACATCTTCATTCCTGCCGGCGGCCGCCCTCGAACGCTCAACCAGAACAACATCCAAGATTTTCTCAATCCTCACGGCAAGCCAACCGCTCGTGGAATCATCGAAGGGGCGAATCTTTACCTCACGCCCGAAGCGCGTCATGTGCTCGAGCAAAAAGGGGTCATCCTCATTAAAGACAGTAGCTCCAATAAGGGAGGCGTCGTCTGCTCTTCTTTCGAAGTTCTTTGCGGTCTCATTCTTTCTGACGAAGAGTTTCTCCATCACAAAAAGGAGATCGTGCAACAAATTCTCGATTTCATCGAGTCGATCGCTCTTAAAGAGACCCGCCTCATTCTCCGAACGCACAAAGAATTCAACGTCGACTGCGCTGTAGCCTCCGACATGATCTCTGAAAAAATCAACTTTTACAGCTATCAAATCCTCGATCACCTACGCCACGTGACCCTCTCTACCGATCCAAACGATCCGCTCAATCAATGTCTATTTGCCCACTGTCTTCCCATCCTGCGTAAACATCAAGACCGCCTCATCCATAACATCCCCGATGTGCACAAAAAGGCGATCATCGCCTGCTTCATCGGCTCGAACACCATCTACGAACGGGGCCTCGGCTGGGAACCTTCGATTACGGAGATACTCCCCAAGCTCATCTCCTCTCTCCTCAAATAATAGACCTCTTTCGAAACTCCATTTGCCTGTTAAAATTGCTCTTTTGGGCATCTTTTTCACCAACTTTTTCGACCATGTCTATGGACATATGCTCAAAATTTGATGGAAAATCTGCCCAAAAGAGCAATTTTTCCAAGCAAAGCGAGTTTCGAAAGAAGTCTAATGGCGCGATTCCTTATTCGCGCCAAAAAGCCACCCCTAAAAGACGTTTTTCGCCTGAAACTGTCATTTTGTGACAGTTTCGGACGAAAAACGTGGTCAAGTTTTAGATTTTTGAAAAACAGAACTGGGTTTCAATAAAAAAAGATCTCTTACCATCAACCTAAACAGCTTCCTGCTGTGTATTGATCGACAATCTTTTTATTGCCTCTTGCACCTGGACATCTTGTTGCGCCAATTCTGGCACATATTTAAAAAAACGCAAATTCCGTGAAATCTCCAAAACTGCAACAATAAATTCTGGTGTCTTTTTTAGCCTATCTGGTGTCGCTTTATAAATTTCTTTCATTCGAAACCGAGCTAAAGGGGTGAACTCAAAACAATAAGTTCCGCACATACGCCTATTATATTTAGCTAACTGATCCAAAATATAAGCATCATTGCCTTCTTCATCTTTTTTTATTTGCGCAAGAATCTCTTCAAACGGAATATATGTACACCCTTTTCGATCATCCATAATTTTTCGAATATGGCAAACATTCATAAAGCGAGATCTAGAATCTTTTTGATAATATTTATCATTTACAAGCTTTAAAATCTTCTCATCAGTGAGTAATTTTTCTCCAATATATCCAATAATAGACGAATCATTTCCCTCTTGAATGAGTCGTCTCATGAAGGAATCATTATTCAATAATGCATCTGGAACATAGCATAAAATTTTATAATTTTTCGTAACTTTGAGAGCTGCATGCACACACTCTGGATCACCTCTCTTGTCTTCCGCAAAAGAAGCATATTTTTTAATGATAGAGCGAGTTTTATCTCTTGCGCTAAGATCTTTATTCTCTACAATTTGAAATAAAATCATCAAATCATTCGAATACGAACACTCTAATCCACCAACGGCCATATCCACCCCCACAAAGATATACATAAAAAATTATATCATATTTTTTGTTTTTTTGCCAGGTGAGTTGTTAGATGGGGTCCACCCCATTTGCTTTTGATAAAAATTAGCAGTCAAACGAAATGGTTGCTAAATTTTGCCGATTTTGCTACAATCTGAAGTAGATGCAAAAAGAGAAACGAAATAAGCGGGCCGAAGAGGTTCTCTTCAGCTTAATAGAGCTTTATGTAAAGAGCGGCAAGCCTGTCGCTTCCAACACCTTGAAAGAGGAGGGGTTAGCGCACTTGTCGTCGGCGACGATTCGCAATTATGCGGCCGAGCTCGAAGAGCTTGGGTTGCTCGAACAGGTCCACACTTCAGGCGGACGCATCCCAACCTTAGAAGGTTTAAGACTTTATGCTGAGCATAGCCTAATGAGCGCTAAGCTCGACTCACAAGACGCCGCTTTTTTATTCTCCAATTTAACCTTCCATACAAAGGAGCTGCAACGCTCTTTGGAAGTCGCCACCGAGGCCCTTTCAGAAATCGCCGAAGTGGCCGCACTTGTGACAAGTCCCCGTTTTGACCACGACTCCATTCAAGAGATCCGCCTCTTTGTGCTAGATTCCACCAGATTGTTGAGCGTGATCATCACCCAATTTTCTGTTTGCTACACCAACATCTTGCACGTACCCAAGCGGCTCTCCTCATTTTCCGCCAAACGGATCGAAGCTTTCTTCGCTTCGAAGCTCCAACCAAAAATGTCTATGGCAGAGCCTTTGACAGAGGAAGAAACCACGATTGCGATGCAACTTTATCAAGAGGTCTCCTTACGATTCATGGTCCGCTATGCAAACTTTACCACCGATGAGGTGGAAAAGGCTGGATTGCACCGGCTGCTGAATTATCCAGAGTTTCATGATCCAGCCCTTTTAGGAACGACCCTCTCTTTGATGGAAAACCCCAACACAGTGCACGATCTGATTCAACAAACGATCCGCTCTGACGATATCACTTACCGCATTGGCCATCCAATCAATAAAGAGACGACAATTTTATCGATTCCTTACCAAGTGCAAGGAAAAAAAGTCGGAATCATCGCTCTTTATGGACCAAAACGGCTCCCTTATGCGAAACTGTTTGGACTCTTGCGAGAGTTTAGAAAAATTTTTGAAAACCAGTTGGATCAGGTCATTCGTGCCAATAACATCACTTTACGAACACCCGAGACAACTTTAGAACACAACCCCACCCTCTTTTTGGAGAGCTATCATCATGAGTGAAGAGACGACCATCGAACCGATCGAACAACCTCTAGAGGAATCTTGCGAGCTAAAACTCGAAGAGATGACCTCAAAATATCATCATGCAATTGCCGACATGGAAAACATGCGCAAAAGGCTAGTGAATGAACAAAAGGAGAGCGTTCAATTTGCTAAAGAGCGTTTAACTCTTGAGTTCATTGCTCCTCTCGAATGTCTTGAAAAAGCCCTTTCCTATGAGTCCCACATGTCTGCTGAAGTACAGCAGTGGGCGTTTGGATTCAAGATGATCTTAGGACAATTTAAAGATGTGTTGAAAGACAATAACATCTACAGCTACGAACCGCTCCACGAAACATTCGATCCCCGTTTACATGACGCGATCGAAATGGTTGAGTCGGAGCAAAAAGCAGGCACCATCGTTGAGGTGCTAGCCAAAGGATACAAAATCGGACCCCGCATTTTACGTGCAGCCCAAGTTAAAGTGGCCAAAGCGCAAAATGTAGAGACTAAACAAGAAGAAGGAGAAAACACATAATGTCACAGAAGAAATCAAAGATTATTGGTATTGACCTTGGAACCACAAACTCCTGCGTTGCCATCATGGAAGGCTCTCAAGCAAAAGTGATCGCGAATGCTGAAGGGATCAGAACAACTCCATCAGTCGTTGGATTTACCAAATCTGGCGAACGTCTTGTCGGTGCTGCGGCAAAAAGACAAGCGGTAACCAACCCTACCAACACAATTTTCTCTGCGAAGCGTTTCATCGGAAGCAAGTATTCTGAAATCGCTGGCGAGACCAAAATGGTCCCCTACCATGTCAAAGCAGCTTCTAATGGCGACGCGGCAATTGAAGTAGATGGAAAACTTTTCTCCCCACCAGAAATCAGCGCTCAAGTTTTGATCAAAATGAAAGAAACTGCTGAAGCCTACCTTGGAGAGAAAGTGACCGAAGCGGTGATCACCGTTCCAGCTTACTTCAACGACTCTCAACGTCAAGCGACAAAAGATGCCGGCCGTATCGCTGGTTTGAATGTACAACGGATTATCAACGAGCCTACAGCTGCAGCGTTGGCTTATGGCCTCGACAAACAACATACCGATAAAAAAATCGTTGTATTTGACTTGGGTGGTGGAACGTTTGACGTTTCTGTTCTCGAGATTGGAGATGGAGTTTTTGAGGTACTTTCCACGAACGGAGACACACACCTTGGTGGAGATGACTTCGACAACGTGATCGTTTCTTATCTGATTCATGAGTTCAAAAAAGAGACTGGAATCGATCTTCATAACGATCGAATGGCTCTACAAAGATTGCGCGACGCTGCTGAAAAAGCAAAATGTGACCTTTCTGGAATGATGGCAACGGACATCAACTTGCCATTCGTTACCATGGACCAAACAGGACCAAAGCATTTAAACATCAACCTCACTAGAGCGAAGTTTGAATCATTGGCACATGACCTAATCACTCGTCTTGAGGCGCCATGCCGCAATGCGATGAAAGACGCGGGGATTTCAGCAAGCGACATCCACGATGTAATCTTGGTGGGTGGAATGACCCGTATGCCTGCGGTTCAAGACAAAGTGAAGCACATCTTCCACAAAGAGCCACATAAAGGAGTTAACCCTGATGAAGTTGTAGCGATTGGTGCTGCGATTCAAGGTGGTGTGTTGGCAGGTGACGTGAAAGACGTTCTCTTGCTCGATGTGATCCCTCTTTCTTTGGGTATCGAGACAATGGGTGGCGTAATGACTCGGTTAATCGAGCGCAATACGACAATTCCTACAAAGAAAACACAAATCTTCTCCACAGCTGCTGATAATCAGCCTGCGGTAACGATCCGTGTTCTTCAAGGGGAGCGACCAATGGCGACAGACAACAAGCCTCTCGGAAACTTCGATCTTGAAGGGATTCCTCCAGCATCACGTGGTACACCACAAATCGAAGTGACCTTTGATATCGATGCGAACGGAATTCTCAATGTTTCTGCCAAAGACAAAGCGTCTGGAAAAGAGCAAAAAATCCGTATTGAAGCCTCCTCTGGTCTTTCTGAAGACGAAATTCAGAAGATGGTGCGTGATGCAGAAACTCATGCGGATGAGGACAAAAAGCGTAAAGAGTTGATCGAGGCGAAAAACCACGCCGATTCTTTAGCGACCCAAGCAGAGCGTCAGTTGAATGAATACAAAGAAAAAATTCCTCAACCGATTGCAGATGACATTCAGGCGTCGATCGATGAGCTGAAAAAAGCACAAGAGAGCAGCGATGCTGCCTTCATCCAATCCAAGACGCAAGAGCTCAACCAAAAGCTCTCAAAAATTGGAGAAGAGTTGCAAAAACAGCAAGGCGGTCAAGCAGGTCATGCGGGTCATGCGGGTCATGAGCACCAAAGTGGTCATCAGGGCGGGCATACACAACACCAGTCTAATGAGCCTGAAGAAGCTGAAGTCGAAATCCTCGACGACAACAAAAAGATGTAGTTCAAACATCAATGAAAACGCAAAAGGGCGCCTTACGGGGCGCCTTTTTTATTTGACCTCTAAATATTGACCCTTTATTTTCATTGCCATGCAATTAAAAATAACCCTTATTTTGATCTTTGGCTTTCTTCAATCAACTTTTCTTTCTGCAACCAGTTTATTCGATTGGACAACGTCAATAGAACAGTGGGAGCGCCCAAATCTTGAGCCTTTAGACTGCATTTATGTGATCAACCTAGATACCCGTCCAGAAAAATGGATCTCTATACAAAAGATGTTTGCCAAAGAAAATGTTATCGCTTCTCGATTCAAGGCGATCGATGGGTTTGACATCCCGGCCAATGATCGAGATAGATTAGCTCCACCATCTTCAAAAATCCAAATCGGGGGGATAGGGTGTTACTTAAGTCACTTATCGATTTTTCTTCATGCTTTTGAACAAAATTTTGATTACATTTGGATCTGCGAAGATGATATTGTGTTTTTGCAACCTTTAAGCCTCATCTCGCAAATGATTCAAAAACTCGATGCTCTAGATCCTAAATGGGATATGCTTTGGACTGAAAGAGAATGGAAAAATGATGCAGGGCAAGAAGTTCCGGGCTACCTTCTTTTTCCGACTCATCATCGTGTCGTTACCGAATATTTCGAAGCGCGCTGTCGCAAGAAAAATGTTTCAAAAGAATTTCAGCGAACCGGTCTCAGAGGGGGCGGTTACTCTTATATTCTCTCTAAACGAGGAATTCAAAAATGCATAAACCACTTCGAATCGTTAAAAATCATCGAACACCCAAGCGATGGAGAACTCCATTACATCCAAGGCTTACGTGAATATTGTGTGCGCAAAGATTTAGTGATCCATTCCCCTACAAGCCCCTTTTCAGATACGACACGCAAAGAAAAAATCGAAGGCGAAAATCGAGAATTTTTTCATTAAAATCTTTAAGGAAAATGGAGTTTGTGATTAACTCACTTGCTAAATAATGGTTTTTTATGTGTATGGCAAATATTGTTGCACAATGGTTTGGAAGACCTCCTGAGACCTCTTTAGCAGCAAATTTGAATCAAGAAGAGATTGAAGTCTCTGTCCTGAAAAATTTTCTCATCTCCCATGCAAAAGATTACCCTGAAATCAACCCCTCTATTTTAGAATGGGCTATCAGATTTTTTGATTACTCTGATGTAACTGCTACAGCATCCACTTACCCAGAAAATCTTTCCGAAAAAGAGTTCTCAGTGATCACAAATATTGAATCTACCTATTTATCCTGTGGAACTTTAGCTGAGCTTCCCGCATTAGTGGCCCGAGTGGCCCATTGTGGAAATTATTTCGGCGATCAAGCCTCTTTAGAGGCAAAATTACTCCCTCACCTTTATAAACAACCTACTCCTAATGCCTATCTTTACATCAAAAAAAATCAAGACAACTTTTTCCACTCTTTTCAGGTTTTTTTGCCTTTTTACGAATGGATGACGGCAAGAAATTGTTCGTTCTATGAAATCTTAAATACACTCGACCCCAAATTACGCACCTGGGTGCTTATCGAATGCGCTATTTTAGGCCCCTATTTCTTAGAAGTTTTTTTCAACCATTCCTTTGATAAAAATGAATTAGGCCCGCTTCTTAGAACTATTTCTGAACAAAATAAACAACGACTCATTCGGGCGTTAGATGGGCAATTAAAATATGCTCCGCAACATCTCACCATAACCGCAAAAATCCTCCTCACTGTTTTAAACAACCGAGAAAATAAAGAGCTTTTCGAAAATGCTTTTCCTGAATTATTAACATCTAACCAATACGATTTTCGCAAATTTATCTATCAACAATGTCCTATCGCTTATACCCGATCTCTTTTAAAAAAAATTACAAGCGATTTTTTTGTTCTTCCTGAGTGCTCTACGATTGCTTTGACCTGTTATATTTTTAAAATACAAACCTTCGGAAGCATATCCATTGAGTCTTACAAGCCTGGGCTCTCTGTCTCCCCCTTTTATATCTCATTTCCTTTAACAGAATTTCATGAACTTTCCTTAGCACACAAAAAAGAATTTGTTCTGTTTCTTCTTGAAAATCCATTGACGATTATTTACTTAAACAGATGTGACCCTGAAACTTTTCAAGATTTAAAAGATTCTTGTGAATTATACACTCTAGATGCGGTCCATTTAGAAAATCTTCCCGTTTTTAATAAAGACGTTCTCGATGCCATCCAGCTCCTGTTTTCAACGAAACAAATCAAATTAAGCCATTATCAGATAATAAATCATTTGATAAGAAAATGTTCATTAGGATCCTTTACATCGATGCAGGCAGCCCGAATAGCTCCCTTGTTGTATTTCGTACCTATCGATTTAAGCATTGATCTCTTAATGATTCAAGATTTGAATGGGCAGCTTCTTTTTACAGTGATGGCACAAAATCCTCAATGTCAAAACCAGCTAGCAAAAGATATTTTTACACTATTGCAAATTAGCCCCGAAAATGCCACAGCAACTTTAAACTATTTTGCTAACTTATGGAAAGGATCCACTTTAGAAAAACTTTGCGAAATCAAAATTTTTCGCGACAATATTGCTCTTTTTGGATTGGAACCTTGTTTAAGAATGGTGCAGGAAGAAAAACTCTCAGAAAGTATCCTCTACTTCTTCATCACAGAACTTACAGGAGAACACTTTCTCTATTTTGTAAATCGTTATATCAAAGACTCTTTTTATATAACTTTGACAGAAACCCCCTTTGACTGGGAGAGTTCCACCGGCTCTCTAACTGAATTGGTGACACAAATTTCTCCAGACAGTCCATGGGGTTACCAACTTCTCGTCAATTCCTACCTCAATTATTTCGTTGAGTTAGATTTTATTCTCCTTTTCAGCATAAAACAACCACATTTAAACCATTTTCTTTGTCTTCTCCCCTATGCACCGAAAAATCTCCTCCCCTATATTGCGGAAATTTTACCAGAAAAGCACAAGCACCTTCTTCTTTGCCCCGATTTTACAAATGAGCTTCTTCGCTCTTTCAAAAAAATGACTCCTACTACACAGAAATTTTTCTTTAATCATTTGACTCAATGGCTAGCCCCTAACCCTCCTAACATACAAATACTTTTAGCACAATCTGCAGAAAAGAACTGTTTAGACAAAAAAGATATTCTCTCTAACTCACTTGATTTTTATCTTACACAATTAAAGAATCTCTTGAGCACAACCGTCCCTGTTTTAGAATCAATGACGCTCGCTTTGCCATTCGCTGATAAGTTAAAAAATTATGTAGAGAAAAATATGCCTATCTACGAACAGTTGCGCAATGACTTCAACAAGCATCTCCCCCACCTACCCGATGAACTGATCTGTCATTTATCAGGAAGGTTGCTCGAAAATCCTGCACAACTTGTGACTTATCCAAAACTATTTTTCGATCGCGATTTTTTACAACAGATAGCTGAAGGAGAACAAGCAACCTGTCCTTATACTCGAACACCGTTAACCGCAAAATCCATTCTTATTCCTTTAACTGAAGATGAAAAAACAAGAAATATCAAAAAACAGTGTCGCAAATATCAAAAAGATCTGGAAATCAGTTTACAAAAATTTATAGATTCTTACTCGCCACTTGTTTAAGCGATGCCCTTGAAGATGTTTTTAGTACCACTTTTTTAGGATGGATGCAGATACCACTTCGATACGATGGACGAACCTTCACATGATCTGATTCCTCGATATCCCAAGAACCTTTCTTATACACATCCATGTGCAGATCGGTCTCTTTGTAGCTCTTCAAGCTTGGAACCACCGCAGGCATAAACCAGAGGGTTTCGTTGTACCGTTTTTTAAAGCTCTCTTTATACGCTCTCAAGTAACGGCCCCCATTTTTCCGATTTGCAGCCACCAGTGCAAAGCTATCCTCGATCGGACGTGACAACGCCCAAGCGCCACCAGCATAGGCAACTGCAGTACCTGCATTGAACTGTGTCACAGCTAAAGCTGAATTTTTTTGTGTCGGAAAATCAGGGACATTAAAGGAAATGGGACCATTTGCTAAATATTGGCTGATTCCGGCAGTAAAGCGTTGTCCCGTGTAGTTCATAAAGCCTGTTGCAGAAGAGCCTTTTTGCAGAACCGATCCCCCAAAATTGACATCAAATTTCGTATCTCCATGGCAAGGAGTTGTGTACTGCGCATTGGCATTCAATGCCTGCAAGTTTTGATTGTATTCGGTCGTCACCTTAAATCCAGTCTCTTTCGGAACAAAATCGATCCCAAAAGTGAAAAAGTAGTCATTTTTCCAATTTGTTTTCCCCCCGGCTTGTGTATCTCTTGCCTTAAACACGAACAAGAAACGGGCCAGAATCGACTCAAGGAAGGTTCTTTCTACTTTCCATTGGATTCTATAAGTGTCTTTGTACGAACGGTTGAAATTATAATCGCCGGTAACGCTTGTTTTGATGGCAAAAGGGAGCCTACCTGCCAATTTACCCGCAAATGAAAGGTAGGTCGGATTATCCGATATCAACGCTTGCAGATAAGAAAATTTCTTATCCTGAGCTTCAATGGCAATCTCGTAATCAAACGGCAGCTTAGGCGCTGTACTCAAAAGTCCTTTCGAAAAAGCGATACGTCCTTTAGCAGAAACATTTGCACTTGCTGGCGCTGAAAATCCAATATCTAAAAGAGTTCGAATGAAACTCCATTCGTAAACTGCTTGCCCTCCGAAAAAAGCGCCGCTTGAATTCCCTTGCAGATAGGTCCCCAGTGTAAAATAGTCCATAAATCCATAACGGGTTGCAGCCATTAAGGTTGGTTTACCAAACTGATAATCGTAATTCAAGCCCGTAGTGCTGTAGTTAGGGAATCCAAAGGTAAGAAAGTACTCCATCTCTTTTTTTGGCAAAAGATTTGGCTCATAAAAAGAGTTTAGCGAAATTACCTGCTCCATCCCCATCGGGTTGATGATTCTCAATTTAACATTATTCAAACCTTGAATGATTGGAAAATTTTGCAATAGATGAGGTCCGGCAGGCAATTCCATTGTCTGGTACAAGATCCCATCGACATACACCTCTGCCTTCGTCGCCGCATTCAAGAAAAACTCATTTCTCGAAGCCGACGCAATCGTCGGATTGACAAATACATTCATCCCCTTAGAAAGAGAAATTCCCAAAACAGGAATCGAGTTTTGCAATCCAAAACTATAGCTTCCCTGATCTCCAAGTGCAATTCGTGTCTTATACTCTTCAAAATCCTTCGTAAGAATCAAGTTTCCTCGATTCACAATCCCAGGATTTGTTGTTCCTGCATAAGCAAAGCCTTGAAATACGTAATCGTACGCATTGACTGACAAATCCAAATTAGCAAAGTTTTGATTTTGAGGGATACCGAGCTCTTTATAATACCGATGAAAAATCTTATGTCCATAAGTGACATTCATGTATCCACTCAGCGAGCTTGGTCGAATCAAAGGGACCTTCGGCTCTGCCGCGAGCTTATTTTGAAACGCTTGGTTTACATAAGTATCAGGAACCCAAACGTACAACGCCTTGGCAATGTCATCATAATCGATGTCGATTTCATTGAGGTCCTCATCCAAAGGGCTCCCCTCATCATCCTCATCAATCCCAGCGAATATAGAACCTTGCCCGTACAAAAACTCGTTCATTTCGCCCACTCCAACGTCATTCAAGTAAGGATAAACCGCGTCTCTAAACCCTTTCGAATCCAAATTAAGCGAACCACCCAAATCATATGGAATTTCATGTACACCCACATCGACGCCATTTAAATAAACATGGACCGCGAACGAAATCTCCTTAGAAGCAGCTGAAAGCACGAAAAAAGGGATCAATAAAGAAAACAAATACCTAAGCATAGGTCATCTATCCTAATCCCTTCTCCATTAACCATCAAGAAATAATGAATATGCGGCATCTGCTCGCTAACTTTTGAAGATATTGACTAGCCTTAGGATGTCATGGAAAGTAGTAAAGATGGCAAAGCCAATTAACAATAGCGCGCAAGGGAAAAGAAGCCGCTCCATCAACTTGCGATCAATCCGCTTGCGCGTGATCATCTCGTAAAAAGAAAACATAATATGCCCCCCATCGAGAACTGGCAACGGCAACAGATTAAACAGCCCCAAGTTTAAGCTAATGGTCGACAACAAAAACATCCCTTCCGTAAAACCATCTGCCCAGCCTCTTTGCATCACAGTGATGATTCCAACTGGACCACTTAAATATTTCGGACTTAAATCGCCCTGAGTGAGGTGAGAAAAAAGGCGCCCCATATCACGAATCGAACCAAAAAAGAGAGTCATCGGCCCTGGATTCACTACAATTTGTCGATCCACAAGATGTAGTCCCAACCGGTAAGCGATCTCTCCTTGATGTTCCACTTGCATCGGCTCGACGGCTGCAAGCAACTTCAGATTGCCAATTTTTTGATCTTTCGCCTCGATCCCGATTTTACCGATCAGCCGCTGCATGTCGGTAAAATTGACATCTTGGTAGAAATCTTTAACCAATAGATCTTGTGACAATGGCTCATAGGTATCGTGTGCAAAAATCGTCACTATATGCTTTTCTTGCAGCCGCCTCATCACATCGCCACCTGTTGGAGTTCTCACTCCATCCACTGCTAAGATTCGATCATTGAACTTTAAAAGGGCATCTTCCCCCACAATCCCTGAAACAATCGCTTCTTGATCGATTGCATACGGAATGAACTTAGCTTCCTGAATCAAGGGCAGTTTGGCATCAAAGCGTAGATCATTCAGCTCTTCCTTCTCATCACCACTCAATTTCAGTGTCGATAGGGCCACTTTTGGCACTTTGACATGGATGACTTGATGATCACGCAAAACAGTCAAAAAAGCGACTTCTTCAGCGAGCAAATTTTGCAACTGCTCTCTAGAAAAAATCAGCTCTCCGTTCGCCCAAATCAGCCGATCCCCATCTTCAAGCCCCGCTTTTTCAAATGGTGAATCTTTTGCTGTAATTGCAGCGGTCCGTTTGCTATCCAAAAGAAGATAACTCGCAGGAGTCGAAAGTCCATTCATATGCAACTCTACACCCTGCACGACTTTCTTAGTAGACTCTACCTCGAACGAAAAAGGTTTACGCTCATGAGTGACATAGTTGATCGACTCCCCCTCGATGAGGCTCGTCGGCGCATCTAAAAGATTGTGGAAGAAAAAACCTTGCCGCCCCTCAGCCTTCTGTCCGTTGATCTTCTCGATCCGATCCCCCGGACGCAATCCCAACTCATACACTTTTGATTGAGGATCCACCATTCCGACAATATTCGATCCATCAACTGAATCTTTTAAAGAACCGCCCGCCATGTAGATCATCGAAAATCCGATGAAGGCAAAAACTAAATTGACGAATGGCCCCGCAAAACTGACCACAAACCGTTGATAAGGCCCTTTTTTAAAGTAACTTTTTTCATCTTCAGTCTCCTCATCCATCCCCAATATACTGACGTAGCCACCAAACGGAATCATCCCAATTTTATATTCGATCTCATTGCGAACCCAAGAAACCAGAGCTGGCCCCATCCCCACGCTAAAAACCGCGACGCGCATCCCATAGTAACGAGCTGCAAAAAAATGGCCCAACTCATGAATGAAAACCAAAAAACTGAGACCGAAGAGGCCATAAAGAAATGAGAGGTAAAACATAGAAGGAATCTTTAGGTTATTACTGACTACTTAGATTAAACTGTTTTTTGTTAAACGTCAATCCAACCCCAACATAAAATAAGAATAAACCGATCGACGCTACAGCCCCAGTCGAGACAGGGGTTTGAAAATAGGTCAAAATATCTCTAGAAATGGCAACTGAAATAAGCGATACGAAAGCACTTACAAGGCTTCCAAACAAAAATATTTTCTTTAAAGAAGCCCCAAATTGCCGCGCGATCAAAACAGGCAAACAAAAAAAGGACATGATAATCACGACCCCGACCGACTGGAATCCAGCAACAATCGTCAAGGCCAAAACAAAATGATTCACCATTTGCAAGAGCGTACCCTTCAAACCAACCGTTTGCGAAAAGATCGGATCAAACGTAAGAACAAAAAGGCGGGCATAAACCAAAAACATCCAGACAAGATTCAACCCCAAAACAGCGAACAAAGGGGGTAAATCGCTAACCATCACTGCATCAAGATTTCCAAAAATCGCCTCGACTCCTAAATGGGTATTACGAAAAAAGAGCGTCGAAAAAAGAACCCCTAAAGCAAAAAGTGTCGTAAACATGAAGCCCACTGCAGCCTCTTGCTGCACACGAAAAACTTTTACCAACAAATTCGTGCTGGCAATTGTCAAAAAACTTGTGAGCATGGCTGCAACAATCAACCCTGCCGTCCCGCTCATCAAAAGAAGCGCTGCGCACACAATCCCCAAAAGGATCGTATGGGAGAGCGAATTGATCAAAAGAGTCATCCGCTTCACCACTAAAAAAGCCCCTGAAAAGACACACGAAATCCCAATGGTCAGCAGTGCAATCAACGCAATATCATCCTCAACAAGCGCCTCCAATGGAAGTTGCCCTGAAAGCAAAAGAACAAAGCGTTTCAACAACAAGGCGATTGTTTGAAAAAAATCGGCATTCCAGTACGGGTTCATGTTCGTCTCCTTGGAATCTCATTATTGTGAGGATCAAAACGGGGATCATTCAAAAGCTTTGTGAGCTGCCGCTCCATCTCTTCATCCAAAACATGTTCCATCTCTTCAGCGCTCTCATGAATACGTCTTCCTTGGACACCGAGCTTTTCACTCACATAGACTTCCCAAAGACGATGCACTCGGATCAAATTTTGTGCTCGCCCCTCTCCCTTCTCTGTCAACTTTCGCCTTTTTTGCAGCCCTAAACAGATCAAGACAAACTGCATGGCCCAAGAGATTTTCTTCCCTTTAAACAGATCTTTCAACGCGTTTTCGATCTGGATTTTCACCAAAAATTTTGCCCCTCTCACGATACGCGAAAAGTACCCCTCTTTAGGAGAAAACACAAGCGCCACTACAGTGAAAAAGGCGAGTGTCACGATGATCAAAGGACCCGTTGGCATCACCATATAGACCGAAAGGACCATTCCTATAAAAGCCGCCCCCGCACCACTTAAACTTGCGATCCAAAGCATTGTAAAAAACCGATCGGTAAAGCTTCTAGCAATGATCGCAGGCGCTATCATCATCCCGCTCACCAACATAATCCCCGAAGCGCGCGCGCCGATCACGACCGCCAGCGACAAAAGGATGTAAAACAGCGCCTCGGTCCCTTTAAATTGAATCGATTGAGCTCGAAAAAAGAGTGGGTCGAATGAACTCCAGGCAAGAACACGGTAACAGAGAAGCAAAAACAGAATCGCAAACCCCGAAATCAGTGAAAAGTAGTAAACATGGACGGTCAACATCGTCGCTGCCTGTCCATAAAGAAAAATCAACGATTGTTTGTAAACGATCGGAGCATAGAGTTGCGTAATCGACGCCAAAAGGGTCCCAAAACTTAAACTCACTGCCAAAGTCACTGTCAGTGCTACATCTGTAGAGAGGCAAAAATGCTTTTCCAATATGCGTAAAAAAAGGACCCCCAAAAGCGCTGTAAATGCACCAATTAGTAAATCAAAACCTGAAAATAAAAGACCGATCACCACACCTAAATAGGCTGCATGGGACAGTGTTTCTGCCAAAAGAGCTTTGCGCCGCACAAACAGTATGCAACCGAACAGTGCACAAAAAATCGAAAGGAGAATGGTCGCAAATGTTGAGGCGGCAAGTACTGGGTGGGTAAAAAAATCGAGAAGACTAAATTGCATACTAGCGTTGGCCCTTCTCCAATTTTGCCATCAGATACCCCACCTCTTCTAGAAATGTGTCTTTATCCCCATATGTTTTTTGGATATTTTCTGTGTTGAACACCTCGTTCGTCGCCCCTTGAGCCACAAGGTGAGAATTGACCATCAATACCCGGTCAAAAAGATCGCGCACATTTGTCAAATCGTGATGGACCAAAATCACCCCTTTCCCCGCATCACGCAACTGACAAAGAATCTCTATCAACAACTTTTCAGTGGCAAAATCAATCCCGGTAAATGGTTCATCCAATATGTAAAAGTCGGCATCTTGCAGCAGCGCTCTGGCCACAATTGCCCGTTGCAACTGCCCCCCCGAAACTTCTTGAATTTGTCGATCTCGAATCGCCGCAATTCCGAGCCGCTCCATAATATCCAAGGCTTTTGATCTCTCTTTTTTATTTCCCCACTTGAGCCAATTCAACCGATGATAGGCCCCCATCATCACCATTTCAAAGATGGTGATCGGAAACTCAAGATCAATTTCTTTTTTTTGCGGCACATAAGCGATCGTCCCCCCACCAAAATCGACCGTTCCAGAGGCAATTGGGATAACGCCCAACATCGCTTGAACTAAAGTGCTTTTCCCAGAACCATTAGGCCCCAAAATTCCAGTCAAAGTACCGCTCAAAAAAGTGGTCGTAATATCCCAAATCGCACACCGCTTTCCATAATAGACACTGATATGCTCTAACTTAATTTGCATCTGTTAACTCTTGGTGAATGACTCGCGCATTATGTTCCATCATCTTCGGATAAGTGTCTACTCCCATAGAATCCGCAAATAGCTCTGTTTTCGCAAGGCGCAAAGCGACAGACTGCTGCTGACATGCCTCAACGATTTTGTTCAACGAATCTTTTGAGATATTCGACTCAGCAAACACGACGGCTACTTTATGAGCAACGACATGCTCAATGATCTTTTGGATATCAATCGGTCCAATCTGCCCATCAGGCGAGACCCCTTCGGGCGCTAAAAAGCGAGTTTCCCACTCGGCTTTTCCCCCGATTGGCTTCCCGATTGACTCCTCTATCTCTTCGGCAAGATAGCGGCGCGCAAAATATTGAAAGGCATCGTGACTAGAAACAAGGTAACGACGCTCTTTAGGGATACTTTGCATTTTTCCACTGATTTCACGATCGAGACGCGCTAAAGAATCGATTAGGGCCGCACCCCTTTCAGCGTACAAAGCTTTGTGGATCGGATCTTTTTCACTCAACGCTGCAACGATGTACGGAACAATCTGGCTAAAGAGCGATACATCCATCCAAAAGTGAGGATCGACCCCTTGATCCATCGGCAAAAAAAGTTCGGGCTGTTTTTCTCGGACTTTATCCCCTAAAAAAATCGTTTTTTCTTGCTCCAAAAGCTTTTTCAAGCTCCGCCCATGCTCTAAGTGAAGCCCATTTGCAAAAATCAGATCTGCACGCCGAAATTTTTCAGCATCTCCTTTAACCAACTGATACGAATGAGGGTCTAAATCTTCATCGATCAACGTGTACACAGCTACATTTTCGCCACCCACAGCCTCCACAAGGCTTGCGCACATACGAGTCGTTGAAAGCACATGCAACTTCTGTTGGTCGGGCCCCATCCAGCGATCTAAAGAAGAACTCTCCTCTCTTACGGGGCGAAGCCATAAAAGAGCCATCAAGCCAAAAAAGCAAAATACATTCACTACACTCATTCGGCGCATACAAGCCCCCGCAATAATTTGTGTGAATAGATTCCCTGGCTACAACCTGACAAAAATGTAAACTTCAATCCATAACGACCAATCGATTCAACTTTCGTCGCTTGGACAGATGTTGCCTCATGTTTTTGGTCAGCGACCTTTCCAGAGCATCGCTTGCAAGGACAGTGTTGCTGAATAAGATTGATCGGCAATCGGCAGCTCACCCCATCCTCATACAAAACTTCCACAAGCTCTTGCTCCAAACGATACTCTTTCAAAAATTCTTTGGGCTCAAGCTCTCTAATCCTCCCCTCCATCGCAATCAACTCTTGCGCCATAACGCTTAAGCGGGAGCGCAGAAACGGATTTTCCCCTTGATTCAAGACTGCAGTATAATCGGGATCGAGCGAAATTTTCTCGACAAGAAGCGGCTGATAACGCTCTTGTAAAGCACCACTATTTTGTATCCCAAAAACGGTGCTATTGGCAAAATTTTCCACAAGAGCCAAAACCGGCACCTCTAGCTCTTGGAACGAATCGGCCGCTTTTTCGACATCGCTTTGACTCAATCGATTGGGCATCGTGACAAGGACCACTCCATGAAAAGCCAATTCTTGCAAAAGACATAGGTGGACATCGCCGACACCTGGTGGAAAATCGACATAAAGAATATCGAGCTCACCCCAGGCGACTTGACGCACACACTGTTGGATGAACATATTTACGACAGGCGCGCGGAATGCGGCCCCATTTTCAGTGATCCCAAAGTGGGTGATCGAAAGGGTGCGGATATTTCCTGAATAGGCCGGTACAATCCACCCATCTTTTGTAGAAACGGGCGTTGTATCGGGTAAAAGGAGAGGAATTGAGGGACCATAAACGTCAGCGTCCAGAACGCCTACTCTCAAACCAGAAAGGGCTGAAGCAAGCGCGAGCGAGGCGGTCAGAGTCGACTTGCCAACACCCCCCTTCCCTGCAGCAACCGCTACAATTTTTTTGATTTTTGAGGGCGATGTTTCGCTTAAAACTTTCAATCCCATAACAGTATCTATATTAAAGAAACCCCCGTGATAAATCAAATAGATTCGACCGCAGAGATAAATTTTTAATTTCATATTTTAATTTCACAAGAAATATCCTTTTAGTGTATGTTAAATATTACTTTAAAAGAAAAAGCTTTAACGCAACGAACAACGAAGGTTTAAAAAAATATGAGTTACACAAAAGAACAGACCTCTGAAGTACGGGTCTTAGAAGATTTTGAATCGACAGTAAAAAGGGCTATTCAAAAAATTGGTGCACGCAAATTAAACGACCTCTGCAAGTACATACCGATGTCCAATGGCGGCTATATGCACCATTTTACTTTAAAAAAATTGAAACGTCACGACCCAAAAGAGCTCGCCACTCTGATCGATCGCTTCATTTTAAACCCTTCCGACCCGAATAGCATCGCACCAAAACAGCGGGCACCGCGTGGCAGCCGAAAGAAAAAAGGAAGCCTCAACCTCAATAAAACTCAAATTGAGCAAGTGATTGCTTTGGCTAGAAACGCGAATGCTAAAGAAATTTTAGCTCTTTTATCGCCAAAAAAATCTCTGGCTGCACTCAAAAAAGAATTAACCTCCTCTATCCGTAATGAGCGTGTAGAGCAAAATCTATGGGAAAGCTACGTCGACGCCATTTCTCAAAAATAAAATGCGCAATAAACCCGGGAATTTTCTCGGGTTTACCTCTTGCAAAAAATCCGAAAGAGAGTAAAATGGTTGTCTAATTCAGATTATATTCTGTATATACGACACAAAGGAAACTATATATATGTCACAAATTAAAGAGGGAGAGTTTACAGGCTTACGTAAAATGCTATGGCCTATTCACTCTTTCGAAATCAAAAAATTCCTCCCAATGGGAATTATGATGTTCTGCATCTTGTTCATTTACACATTGTTGCGTGATACAAAAGACGCGCTCTTAGTAAATGCACCGGGAGCTGGGGCTGAAAGTTTAGCTTTTGCAAAAGGAATTGGAGTTACATTCTCTGCAATTCTCTTCATGATTCTCTACACGAAGGCCGCAAACATCTTTAAACGTGAAGGGCTATTCTACGTAACAGCTGTTCCTTTTTTAGTCTTCTTCGGACTGTACCCTTACTTCATCTATCCGTTTGTAGGCTCTATTCACATGAGCTTAGCTACAGTTGAACACTATCAATCTGTAGTTATGGGCGTTCCAATTATTGGTTCTATCCTCAGCCGAATTGTACCTCTTGTTGGAAGCTGGACATACACATTATTTTACATCCTTTCAGAACTTTGGGGAAGTGCTGTTCTATCACTGCTTTTCTGGCAGTTTGCAAACTCTATTACCCCAGTACACCAAGCACGCCGTTTTTACGGAATGTTCGGTTTTCTTGGAAACTTTGGTTTGATGTTCTCAGGCCCTGCGATTATCTTAATTTCTGGACACATCCACAGCCTTGGATATTCTAGATTTGTTGAAACTGGATTGATGCTTCAATCCTTGATGGCACTCGTCATCGTTGCAGGAGCAATCCTTTTAACTACTTTCTACTGGGTGAACCGCAATGTCCTTACCGATATTCGTCACTACAATCCAGAAGAAATGGGTGAAGGGAAAAAGAAAAAAGCGAAACTTTCTATGATGGAAAGCTTCAAATACATTCTTCAATCTCCCTACCTCGGGATGATTGCGATGCTCGTGCTTGCGTACGGCGTATCAATTAACCTGTTCGAATGTGTTTGGAAAGGGCAAATCAAAATTGCTTACCCTTCTGAAACAGAATACAACTGGATCATGGGTATTCTTTCTACTCTAACTGGTAGCGTTGCTGTTGTTTTGATGTTGGTTGGAAGCAATCTTCTCCGTATCTTTAGTTGGAGAACATGTGCCCTTATCACTCCTATGATCCTGATTGTAGGAAGCATCACCTTCTTTGGTGTGATTCAATACAACAACACTTTACTGCCAGCTGGGATGCAAATCACTGAAGCACTTAAAGCAGGTATCCTCAACAGAGAGTTGATCGTATTTGCCGTCATGCTAGGTATCGGTATCAATGCTTTCGGTAAAGCGGTAAAATACTCGCTCTTCGATCCGACAAAAGAGATGGCCTATATCCCACTTGACCCAGAATTGAAGGTCAAAGGGAAAGCAGCTGTTGACGTAATTGGCGGCCGTGGTGGAAAATCTATGGGATCTTGGATTCAAATGGGACTCGGAGCAGCCTTCCCTGCAAGCTTGCTCTACCAACTCGTGCCATTTATTGCTCCTATCACGATTGGTGTTGTAGCTCTTTGGATCTTCTCCGTCTTCGGATTGAGCAAGCGTTTCAAAGCTCTTACAGAGGAAAAAGAAGCAGAAGCAGCAGCTCCACAAGCAGCTGGCGAGCCAATCTCTTCTCCTAGCTAATCTTTTGACGCGTCAAAGAAAACAAAAAGGCACCAGTTTCTGGTGCCTTTTTTATTTCGTGCCTTCAATTTCTTCCCCTTTAATTTCTTTCTTGTGCTATACTCGCCAGATATGCATCCCTATAAGCTAGAAAACATTCGCAACTTCTCCATTATCGCTCATATCGACCATGGAAAATCGACCCTCTCGGACCGCCTCTTGGAAATTACCGGCACTGTCGCCCACCGCGACATGCAAGCGCAGCTCTTAGACAAAATGGATCTGGAACGAGAAAAAGGGATCACAATCAAGTGCCACCCTGTTACTATGTACTACACTGCACCTGATGGACAACAATACACGATCAACTTCATCGACACACCAGGCCACGTTGATTTTAGTTATGAAGTCTCTCGCTCACTATCAGCTTGTGAAGGGGCACTTTTAGTGGTTGACTCTGTGCAAGGTGTGCAAGCCCAAACACTTGCTAACGTTTATCTAGCCATCGAACGAGATCTTGAAATCGTCACCGTCGTCAACAAAATCGACTTACCTGCCGCGAATCCTGACGAAGTGAAAAAACAGGTTGAAGAGATTATCGGACTCGACACCTCCAACGCCGTTCTCTGCTCTGCAAAATCTGGGATCGGAATTCAGGATGTGCTCGACATGATCGTCAACGACATCCCACCACCAAAGCCACCCAAAGATGAAGTGCTGCGTGCGCTGATTTTTGATTCTCACTACGACACCTACCGGGGGGTGATGATTTACATCCGTGTAATGTCGGGTGAAATCAAAAAAGGGACTAAAATCTTTTTGATGGCCTCACAAAAAATCTATGAAATCCTCGAAGTGGGAATCTTCTGCCCTCAAGATAAACCGGTCGACGTACTACGCCCTGGCGAAGTGGGCTACCTTTTAGCCAACATTAAAAATGTACAAGATGTAAAAATCGGCGACACAATCACCTCTGATCGCTTTGGCGCAGAAGTGCCCTTGCCAGGATTTCGACAAATCAAGCCCGTCGTCTTCGCAGCCATCTATCCGGTCGACACTGGTGATTATGAATCATTGAAAGATGCGCTCAAAAAACTGCAACTCAACGATGCCGCGCTTCATGTAGAAAACGAAAATTCACAAGTCCTCGGGCTCGGGTTTCGTTGCGGCTTCCTAGGTCTTCTCCATCTGGAGATTATTTTTGAGCGCCTACGACGCGAATTCGACCTCGACATCATCACCACATCCCCAAGCGTCCGCTACAAGATCCACAAAACCGACGGAACGATCATCGAAATCGATAACCCTGTCCACTACCCTGACCCAACCTTTATCAAAATGATCGAAGAGCCTTGGGCCACTTGCCACATCATCACACCGAAAGAATATCTCGGTGCAATCATGAACCTTTCGATGGACAAACGGGGCTCGCTGGAAAAAACTGAATCCATCTCGGGAGATCGACTCCTCCTCACCTACAAATTCCCCCTCAACGAGATCATCACCGACTTCAACGACCGACTCAAATCTGTAACTCAAGGCTACGCTTCTTTCGACTACGAATCCGATCAATACGAGAAGGGAGATATCGTCAAACTTGAGATCCGGGTCAATGAAGAGACGGCTGACGCCTTCTCCATCTTGGTGCACCGCTCTAAAGCAGAGCGAAGAGGCCGTGCGCTTTGTGCACGCTTAAAAGAATCGATCCCTAAACATCTGTTCAAAATTCCCATTCAGGCGGCAATCGGCGGCTCGGTGATCGCTCGTGAGACAATCAGCGCTCTATCCAAGAATGTGACGGCCAAATGCTACGGCGGAGACATCACGCGTAAGCGCAAACTCTTAGAAAAGCAGAAAAAAGGAAAGGCCCGCATGAAGGAATTTGGATCTGTCCAAATCCCTCAAGAGACCTTTATCGACGTACTAAAATCCGAAGAGCATTAAATATTTAACTCAAAATGTATATTATCTGCCGACCTCACTAAGCGGACTGAAATCGTATGCTCGTCGGGGGGGGCGTACCATTTGTACGGCCCCCCTACCCCTGCGGGCTCCTGTGCCACGATTTGAGCCACGCTTAGAGAGGTCTCAAAAATCCAGTGATAACTGGATTTTGATTGAGCGCCCTTAAACGGGCGAAAAAATATTTTATAGTTAAGCCAAAAAATCGCTAATCAACGGAGAAGGTGGCGAAACGCTCTTTGGGTATAGCCCAAACATCATCAGCAGAAGCGCGCACTGAAATATATGCCATAGATTCTAATAATTTGTTTATGTCTGGCGCTCCGACTCCGCACTGCTGCATATTTTGATAATTAAATTCCATAAGAATAATCGGACGATCTTTTTTAATCGTATTTTTCCCACCGATTAAAATAAAGTATTCAGCTCCCTCGGTATCTATTTTTATGAAATCAATTTTCTCCACCTGATGTTTATTCACAAAATCATCTAAAGTTATACAATCAATCGTTCTTGTTTCAACCGTTTGAAATCGAAGTGGAGTTTTCCCTATGGTGGCCAATCCCCATGCTGATTTATCAGGTAAACTTAATGTAGTTTTTCCTGTAAAAGAATTCAATCCTACTGAATACACTTGAACATTCCCAATTTCATTCAAAGTCAGATTTTTTTTCAACTCTGTCACTACTTCGGTAATCGGCTCAAAAGCATACCATTTCGATTGAGGAAAAAATTTAGACATTAATGAAAAAGAGCCCGTCTGTGCCCCAATATCTAAAACTGTAAAAGCACCTTCCTGCTTTTTCAACATTTTATAAAAAGAGTTAATGAGCGCTTTATCATGTATTTGGCCATTTTGCCAAGTGCAACCAATTTTTTCACTTCCTTGAGTGAGAATCACATCCTTTTCTCCATGGATTAAATTGTATCGACAAATAGCCGTGCTAGCATCAATACCAGTATTTGCACAAATACCTGTATACATTACACAAGTAGAGACAAACAGAGCCAAACTTCTTTTCAACATACATATTCCTTTTTAATTATCGATTGTAATGGGTTGAGGAGACATCAAAAGCCGAACCCAACCAATTGATATGGGTGTATTCGCCAGGTTTTGTCGTTAATTCCACCTGATGACTGCCAAACGCATCACGCAAAGCTTGGATCACAGTGCCCACTCCACGAGCCGTTGTATACCCATCGATGAACGAAAGGGCTGTAGCCAAACATGGAGAGGCAATTCCAAGACCGCACATCTCTTTCACAATATCACGTAAATCTCGCAAATGATCTTGAACCGCTTTTTGGAAAAAAGGAGCCATCATCAACGAGTCAAGTTTCGCATTTTCTTTGAAGGCTTTCGTGATCTCATCAAGAAAGTCACTACGAATAATGCACCCTTCACGCCAAATGGCTGCAATTTGACCATAATCCAAAGTCCAAGAATTTGCCTTAGCCGCCTCTCTTAAAAGGATGAACCCCTGGGCATAGGAGACGATTTTTGCCACATAAAGAGCCCCTTCCAACTTTTTGACAATCTCTGCCTTCGAATAGGTCGGTTGATCGAGATCCTTTTTAAACAGATGGCACGCCTGCATCCGCTCTTGCTTCATCGCAGAAAGACAACGTGCAAACACCGCTTGAGTGATCACCCCCGCATCAACTGAAAGATCGAGTGCCTCTTGCGCGGTCCACTTCCCTGTCCCTTTTTGCCCGGCAATATCATTCACAAGATCGATCATCTCTTTCCCACCTTCCTTAAAGTGAAGCACCTTCGCCATAATCTCGATCAAAAAACTCTTCAGTGGACGATGATTTCCATTGTACCCCTCAAAAACTTTCGCCATATCGCCATTCGAAAATCCATACGATTTCAACAGCTCGTAACTTTCAGCGATGATTTCAATATCTCCATATTCTATCCCATTATGGACCATCTTCACATAATGGCCCGCCCCATCATGACCAATATAGGTCACGCAAGGGACATTCGTCTTCTTGGGATCAAATTTCGCGGCAATTTTCATCAAAATCGGCTCTACCATCTTATACGCTTCTTTAGTCCCTCCTGGCATCAATGAGGGGCCAAATCGAGCTCCCTCCTCTCCTCCTGAGACCCCCATCCCTAAAAAGTGAATCCCTTTTGCCTCAAGCTCCTTAAACCGTTTTTGGGTATCTTTAAAGTAACTATTGCCCCCGTCGATCAAAAGATCCCCTTTCTCTAAAAATGGGCTAATCGCCTCAATCGTATCGGTAACTGCGCTTCCTGCTTTCACTAAAAGGATGATTTTTCGAGGAGCTGCAAGCGAGGCGACAAAATCGGCGATTTTTTCAAATCCAATAATCTTTTTTCCTTTCGCTCCCCCGGCCAAAAACTCTTGAGTTTTTTCAAAAGTACGATTGAAGACGCTTACAGAAAACCCTTGATCTTCGAGATTCAAGACTAAGTTTTGCCCCATAACGGCTAAGCCAACAAGGCCTATATCTGTTTTTTTCATACAGCATCTCCTTTAGGTTTGAAATAAGCATTGACTCCCTCGACAATCCCTTGCGCCAGTGCTTTTAAATAAGAATCTTGTCGAATTTTTTCTAACTCACGCTCGTTCGTTAAAAAGCCCCCCTCCACAAGAATAGAGGGGATCGTGGTATAACGAATCACATGAAAATTTGCCATCTTCACTCCGCGCGATTTCGCTTTTGTCATTTGCAAAGCTGTCTGCATCACACTTTCAGCTAATTTTTTTGAACTATTTTTTCGATCCACCGATCCCTCTTTTGAGTAGTAGATCTCCAGCCCTTCGGCCTCTTTGCTCTGCGCTGCATTAAAGTGGATACTCACCATCAAAGCAGCCTTAGAGCGATTGGCGATCTCCACTCGATCTGCAAGTGCCACAAACACATCGCGCCGCCGCGTCATCACCACCTCGTAGCCCGCTTTGCGCAAAAGAGCTGCGACATATTCAGCTGTTTTCAGATTGAGAATTTTTTCAATAGTGCTGCCACTCAAGCCCGGTGTTTTCGTTCCAAAATCATCGCCTCCATGACCTGCATCGATGACGATTCTTGTTTTAGGCGAAATAACCTTGTGTACCCCTTTAGTATGAGCTCCTTTGGCCACTGAATGTTTCCGCACACGGGCCGCCTCCATCAAAAAAGGAAAAAAGGTCATAAAAATGAAGAAGAGGCGAATCATTCTGTAGCTTATAGCTCATCTAAAAGGTTTTTTGCAACCTCACTATCAAGAAAGGGAATAGAGCCAGAACGGATTTTCTGCTCTTTTTCATTTCCTCTTCCTGCAATTAAGATGAATTCTCCCTCTGCCGCCTCTTTTAAAGCTGTTTGAATCGCACTTTTACGATCGATGAATATTCGATACTGATTCTTCTCAAATCCTTGCACAATGTCTTTGATAATCGCCTCTGGATCCTCTTTACGTGGATTATCGCTCGTTACAATCACCTTATGTGAATATTTTTCAGCGATTTTCGCCATGATAGGCCTCTTTTCCCGATCCCGCTCGCCACCACATCCAAAGACAGTTGTGATCTTCTTAGCCCCGGCCTCCCTTAAAGAAGAAAGCACCTTCTCCAATGCATCTGGTTTATGAGAATAGTCGACCATCACCTCTAAACCTTTCGTATTTTCTACCCGCTCCCCTCTTCCAGGGATCGGTGCAAAAGTCTTTGCTCTCTCTAATAAAATCGACAAGTCACCCCCACAAGAAACGACCGAGGCAAGGGCTGCCACCATATTCAACAGATGAAACTCTCCAATCAAAGAAATTTCTAATAAATATCGGTTTCCTTCGTAAATCAAATCGGCCTTCGATCCACTCAATCGAACCTCTACATTTTCGATCCTGAAATCGGCCTTAGCGTCTCTTCCAAAAGTCACTTTGGCCTTCGTTAATTCACTAGCTAGCCGCGCACCATAAGGATCATCAATAAAGACTACTGCCCGATTGACGTCTAGAGTGAAAAAGCGTTTTTTGGCCTGATAGTACTCTTCCATTGTTTTATGATAGTCCAGATGATCATGACTCAAATTTAAAAACACCCCTGCAGCAAAACGCAAATGATCGACCCGTCTTTGATCCAATCCGTGAGACGAGACCTCCATTGCACAATACTTCATCCCCTCTTTCACCATTTCGTGCAAAATCCGACAAATCGTTACCGGTTCTGGTGTATTCAGTGGTGTATCGATCGTGTGGTTACGCATATAAGCACCCAAAGATCCCATGACGCCACATTCGTTATCTTGTAAAAGATGGCGAATCATCCAAGCGGTCGTCGATTTCCCACTCGTCCCCGTCACCCCAAAAAGAGCCAGATGGGTCGATGGTTGCTGATAAAAACGATTAGCCAAAATTCCGGCAAAAGCACGAGGGTCTGGATGTTCAATCTGAGTGATCTCTTTAGGTAAAAATGGGTTAAAAATATCGGTCACGATCGCCACAGCGCCCGATAGAAGGGCCTCGTCGATATAAGATCTGGTTGGAGAAATCGCAACAAAAATATCTTTGGGACGCACCTCTTTAGAGCTAGCTCGTATGCCAAGCACCTCTCTATCTTTAGCCCCCCGTACTTGAATAGGATCTTTAAGATCGAGTAATTTTGCTAAGTTCATAGGCCCTCATCGTAAATTCCATGCATTGTATAATTCGCTCAATCGTGCCACCTCATCATCCAACACCTGATTGTGAGGATCATCGGGTTTCACCCCTAAATAAGGAAGAATCTTTTCTCCGATCCGGGCAAACACTTGGGCCGAACATTTTCCCCCATAATGGACAAACCCAAATCCGGGCATCACTTGATATTGTGGCTCATCAATCCCCACAATCATCACAACTTCAGTATTTTCATAAGGGGCAAACCCAATGAAGCTGGCGTAGTGCTTAGTGGGGCAATAGACTCCGTTGACTAATTTTTCCGTCGTCCCAGATTTACCCCCTTCCGTATAGCCACGAATATTTCCTCGTACCGCTGTCCCCCCTTTTTGAGTTGTAAGCAAAAGCGCCCGCTTGATCTCTTCTAGATCAAACGTATTGATGGGGAGTTTTTTGCGACAAGGCTCTGTTTGTCCAAATAGGAGAGAATCTGGTTTAGAAATTTGACGAATGAGCGTTGGTTTCACTAGATACCCCCCATTGACGATGGAGGCAAAGGCGCGCAAAATTTGCAGCTGATTACATTGCAAATTGTATCCCATCGCTAAAGAATAAGGGGTCGGCACCGACCACTCTAAAAGACCACTTTGGTATTTCTTGCCAATCTGCGGCAACATCCCTAAATGCTCTGAAGGGAGCTCAATTCCACTTTTCTTTCCGAATAAAAATAGCTCTGAGAGTTGTTTTCGATACCAACTCTTTCCTAAATTTTTCACTATCCTTTCCACAAGACGTCCTACATAGACATTCGAAGATTTTTGCAGCGCCAATCGCATATTTAAAAACCGATGTTGACGACCATCCTTGATCGGTTTTGTTCTTCCAGGAAATGTATTATTACTCACATCGATCATCTCAAGGGGGGAAAAAATAGGAGGCCGATTTCTTTCGATCATTTCTTGATTCGCTAACAAACTGACAACGGCCGTGATCGATTTCATAATTGAGCCAGGCTCAAATGCGTCATTTACCGCTCTCAATCGAGTATGTTCTAGTTTTGCAGAATCATTATAATACTCTTCGACCTTACCTGGATCAAAAAAAGGGTAGCTTGCAATCGCGTAAATCTCTCCAGTTTTTGGACTCATAATCACGACGCTTCCCCCTTTAGCCTTGGCGTGGACAACCCCTTTTTCCAACTCATGTTCTGCGATTGCTTGGATCACCGGATCAATCGTCAGATGGATATTGTAACCATTTTTTGCCGGCTCAATCACCTCATCTTGATCAATTTTCTGCCGCTGGGAACGCAAATAAAGCTTCTTCCCTTTTTCTCCGCGCAACACTGGATCAAAAAAGAGCTCTAGCCCCCCTGTTGGATACCCCATCGAACGCTTTCCATCGTAACGATACGTATGTAGCACCTGCCCAAGTAGGGAACCAAACGGATAATGACGCTTATAGTCTTTGATAAAAAAGATCCCTTTCTTCGAAACCTTCGTCGCTCGAGCAAACTCTTGAAACCATTGATCAATCGTCTCTTTTTCTTGACGCGTTAAAAAAGAAACGATGCGTCTCGAACGCGATTTTTTCTTCAATTCTTTGAGCACCTCTTGTTGATCCACACCGAAACGTTTGTTCAATTCACGAGCTAATTTTAAATAGTGCTCTTTGGGGATTAAAAAAGGGTCTATATGTAGATGATAACGATAGATATCCATTACTAAAGGGATGGCCCCCTTAGGATTTGTAGGGCATAAAGAGCGGCCAAAAAACACACCTCTTTGACAAGGTTCTTCGACCGCCATTTTGTGTTGTGTTTTTGCGATTTTAGACCATTTATCGAATTCGAGCACTTGCACCTTATAAAAGGCAAGACTCAAACAAGAAAATAGGAAAAACACCCCGATTGCTAAGGTGTTTAGACGGAAGAAATCTTTTTTCTCTAGCCCGTTGTCCGGGGTAGGTTCTCTGCAAGGCATGAGCGATCTATCACAAATATTTGGTCAGAAGTCGGTGTATAAAATTTAGGGGAAAAAGTGTCTAATAAAGGGGCAACATGATGATAGGATTTTAATGTAAGTAGTCGATATTCCAATTCCAAGAGATCCTCTTCCATCGATTGTTGTTGTTCGATCAATTCAGGGACACGCATCCGAAAGTAGGTTAAACTATTCATCTCATTCAAGTAAGAATAGATATTCCAACCACAACTTGCAAAAATCAGCCCAAGCTGAATAAATAAGAGGCCTTTCAATCTCTAAAATCCAAATTTTGCAAGCACTCGAAAACAGGCCGATCTAGAACGGGGATTGCTTCTCTTCTCTTCATCGGTAGGTCGTACAGCTTTTTTGGTCAGACGGTGGAAAAGAGGCTCTTTCACCACTTGTCCTCGGTAGTCTTTTTCAGGCTCAGAAGCTGATCTGAAGATGTTTTTCACGATCCGATCTTCTAAACTATGAAAAGAGATCACTCCAATCTTTCCATTAGGGGCTAATAGCTCCATTGCTTTTTTTAATGCGGTCTCAATCACCTCAAGCTCCCGGTTTACTGCCATCCGTAGCGCCTGAAATACAAGCGTTGCTGGATGCAACTTGCCATATTTAGGAAGCGCCTGCTCTATAATGCCGGCCAGTTGCGTCGTTGTCTCAATCGTCTGATGCTGTCTGGCATCTGCAATGGCTTTGGCAGCTTTTCGATAATAAGGCTCTTCTCCATTTTTAAATAGATCAGTCAACTGCTCCAAAGACCAAGAATTTACGATTGTATGAGCCGAAGTTTCTTGTCCATTATCCATCCGCATATCGAGTTTTGCCTCTTTTCTGAAGCTAAATCCCCGCTCTTGTTGATCCAATTGCATAGAAGAAACTCCTAAGTCAAATAAAAAACCATCCACCTGATCGACCTCGGCCTCTTTCACGAAGCGATCGAGGTTGGAAAAATTTCCTTGAAACCAACAAATCTTGCTTTCGTACGGCTTTAGTGTCTTTTGTGCAATTTCTAATGCGTGTGGATCTTGATCACAAGCTAAGTAGCGTTCGATTTCCGGATGTTGATGCAGTAGATGCGAGGCATGTCCCCCGGCACCTACAGTTCCCTCAAAAAAAGTTTTTATTGTCCCCTCAAAGTAGTGGAGAACCTCTTTCAGTAAAACTGGCGTGTGTAGTTGTTTCATACGAGCACCTCTTCTTCTACAGCGGCTGTTGTAGGTTCTTCAGATAAAATCTCTTCCATCAAAGCTGCAACATCCACCGTTTCCCCCATTTCAAATTGATACGCCTCTTTGGACCAGATTTCGATCCGATCGATCACACCAACAAGCACCACTTCAGATTGAATTTTCGCTCTCTCTTTTAAGTGTTGTGGGATCATGAAGCGGCCCACTTTATCGCAGCCAGTCGTGAAAAGAGTCGCCATAAACATGGTAAAAAATTTGCGGTACTTTGCGATATGTTGCTTAGCTTTGAAACGGGCGATGATTTGATCCATCTCACTTTTCTTGTAGATTGTTAAACAACCTTGAGCGCCAAGAGCAATTACGAATTCTAACTCGCCGTTCTCTACAAGCCCGTAGCGAAGCTCTTGAGCCAGAACCATTCTATTCTTCTCATCCAACTTACCCGTGTATGAACCGCTTAAGTAAAATCCCATATTCCCACAATTTCCCACATCGTACCACTTTAAACTCGATTAATTCAACTATTGGTTAAAAAAATATCGTAAAAATTTTTTAACCCATTCATTGTCAATGACTTGCAAATGTGGGAAATGGTGGGAATAATACCCAATTTTGCACATTAATTCCGTTTGCGTTATGGGAATCAATATATGAGCGAAAAAATTACATTCCCCGAGTTTGGACCAGAGCAATCGAAACAGTTTGAAGAAACCTATCAATTTGCTCCAGAACAATTTTTTCAAGAAGCAAAATCGATCTACAACAAGAGTCTCAGTCCGATTCACAAAGGGATAGAAAACTCTCAGATAGATATTTTATTCAATGCAAGAAGCGCCAATCGTGCCTTTGCCTCCTTTCCTACACCACATCGCATTCAGGAAAATTTTTTTCTTTTGAATGCATCTCAACCAATGCAAACAATCCAGAGCCTTGATAAACTCACCCACGTGATGGATCTGATCGATGAAAAAAAAGGGGCCTCACCTCAAGAGTCTACCGATTTGAAGAATGCTTTTAATGTCGCATCTATTTACTTTAAAGATGCGCAACAGATTCACAATCAGGTGATCAGCGTAGGGAAAGGATGATGTATGGAATGGCTTGAAAGTTTAGGCTTGAGTGAGAGTGAACTCGAAGACTTGCGCGTGCTTGCTTATAGCTACATTCGACAAGGGCATTACGATACAGCGCTCAAGATTTACAAGGGTGTTGTGATCTTAAGCAAGAAGGCTGCCGAAGATTTAGAAACGCTTGGTGCTTTGTTGCTGCAAGTAGGTCAAGCGAAGGAAGCCATAGACCCCCTTGAAAAGGCATTAAAGATCCACAAGGATCATCTTAAAACCCGCTTAAATTATGCAAAAGCTCTTTTGCTTGCAGGGTATCGTCAAAGAGGACTTCAAGAGTGTTTGGAGTTGATGAAGTGCACCGATGAGATCGTCGCATCGGATGCTGAGGCGCTTAAACTCGCCTATTCATAAATTGTTCAAAAATAGAACATAAAAGCTTTTTCCGAGTTTTCCTGACCAAAGAAAAAGGGTTGCCTTCTATCGAGAAAGGGTGCTAAAGTTGGTCTATCTCCTCAAAACAAAGATGTGTGGAAAATGTGTTTAAAAGCTGTTGATAAAAGGTTGTTTTACACGCAAACCATTTTAATAATCGGTTCTATATAGATGTTGACGCTAAATCTCGAAACTGCATGGGCAGAATTTCTTAATTTCGTAAAAACGAAGCAAAGCGTCGTTGAATATACGAACTGGCTTGCACCGATTCGAGTGCTTAAGAGCACCGAGAAAGGGATTGTTCTTAGCGTGCCGAACATCTTTGTTCAAGAATACCTTTTAGAAAACTATACGAAAGAGTTAGCAAACTTTTTCACACCAAATAATGATGGAAGCCTCCCCCTCTTCTTTATTATTGAAGAACCAGACGAACAAACGGTGACAGTGGAAGAGCCGGCAGCGGATGTTCCTACAGAAAAAGATACCGTGTTTGACCTGCGGTTGAATCGCAACTATACCTTCGAAGATTTTATTGAAGGGCCCTCGAATCAGTTTGTGAAATCAGCGGCGATTGGCGTTGCGATGCGACCTGGGAAAACGTACAATCCTCTCTTTATTCATGGGGGCGTCGGTTTAGGAAAAACGCATCTACTTCATAGTATCGGCCATTTTATTCATCAAAATAACAAGAAACTGAAAATTCAGTGTATCACGACCGAAGGATTCATCAACGATCTTGTGGAACATCTTAAATCGAAATCGATTGATCAGATGAAGCGATTCTATCGAACGTTGGACGTTCTCCTTGTCGATGATATCCAGTTTTTGGAAGGGCGCGGCAATTTTGAAGAAGAATTTTCACAAACATTTGAAGCTTTGATCAATCAAGGCAAGCAGATTGTGATCACCTCCGATAAACCGCCGAGCCAACTACGCCTCTCTGAAAGACTCACCGCTCGGATGGAGTGGGGCCTAGTGGCCAACATCGGCGTCCCTGATCTTGAAACGCGTGTTGCGATCGTGCAACATAAAGCAGAAAAAAAAGGGATGACGATCCCCAGTTCGATCGCGTTCTTCATTGCTGAACATATTTTTTCTAACGTTCGGCAGCTTGAAGGAGCCATTAATCGCCTTGGCGCTTACTGCCGCATGTGTGGAATGGATGTGACGCAAGAACTCGTCGAAAAAACCCTCGGGGAAATGCTCCAATTTGTTCCAAAAAAGCGAATCACCGTCGATAGCATCTTAAAAAGTGTCGCCTCGATGTTTAATGTCCGGGTGAATGACCTGAAAAGCACAAGCCGCACGAAAGAGATCGCGTTTCCACGACAAGTCGCTATGTACCTAGCGAAAGAGCTGATCAACGAATCTCTTGTGAAGCTTGCCTCTTCATTTGGAGGGAAAACCCACTCCACCCTGCTCCATTCTTGGACTAAGATCAAGAAGCAGATGGAAAATGATGACAAGCTCAAGCGTCAAATCGTGATGACGAAGCAAAATCTCGAAATCTAGAAGAGGTCTACTCAACCTCTTCGTTTTGCATGCGATCTATTTTTGCACAATCTTCTGCATTGAGCTCTTCAAATCGAATCACAGCCCCTTTTGTGCTATCGCAGCTAAAAGTGGTTGTGGTTTTGAAGACTTCTTTAGGCGGCTGGTTTTGGAATATTGTCAGGTCAACTTTTTCAAAATAGTTCGTCCAAGTCACTTGTTGATCCGCTGAATTGTATTCTATGTCATAGGTGATACACTTCGACATTTTTGTCAACGGCGCCACCGAACCTTCTGCAAACCGATTGACTTGATGACTGATCAATATCCCCATATTCTGCGTAAATAACATCTTGACATATTTTTGATCTGCTTCACTTGGGTGAAGCTTACCAATCAACTCACAAAGCTCTTGAATGTGCCTTTCGGTCTTACCATTTATTGTTTGATGATCTACAATAAAAGGACCCATCCTCTGCAAATCCACCTTAAATAGATCGTCGCTCATGCTGTGCAAGCCAGATGCTAATTTATCAGCCAAAATCTCCATCGGTGGACGTTGTCCATCGACCTCTTCGCTCGCATCGCGCGTAACCTCTTCCTCATCTAATATAGATGCACACCCGAACGATCGACTTTCGTCGTCCTCCTCTTGAATAGACGGCAACCTTTCCTTTGACAATAGCGGAGAACTAAGCGTCGATTGTGAACTATTCGATTGCCTACTAAAAATTCTGTGTGCAAACGAACAAATACCCTCTTTAAGAGCCTTAAAGAGCGCGCTGATCGACTTAAAAACCGAGTTGACTGTTCTACGAATCTTAGAATCTGTGTGAGACGCCTTGGAGGATGAAGACTCACTCTCAAAGCTTACTTTATAGGACGCTGCCGCAGATGCTGCACTTAAAAACATACCCTTCCCCCATTTTAATCAGTAGATTCCTAACATAATTATATCATAAATATATTTATAATTCAAGAATCTACTGAATGTCCCAGGAGTCCGCGCCCTATCTCACTGATAACAAAGGCTTAAGCAATGTTATAGCCTGTTTTGCCACCTGAAATACCAGTGACCATCGCAAAAAAATCATCCTTTGTAAGCTCATCTATGTTCGGCAGATCAAACGAGTTAAAACACGTGTGCAGCTCGACAACACCAGCTGATCTCCAACTCCACCGAATGGCGATCTGAGTTTCCTTCCCTAGCACATCTCTACCGGTAATCGCCATCAAAAAGGCCTTTCTTTTCCCCTCATCGGCCGAATGAATCCACTCTTTTAACCACTTAACCCTTTGCTGAAATCTTTCTACTTTGTCATCCGCCGGGACCTCCAACTTAAAGGCAGCGATGATTGTGTCAGCTGAAGCTTCGACCCCCTGTATCTGATCAGAAAACTCTTTTGCAGACATTTTTCGAAGTTTCTCTTTAAACGCAGGTGTTAATTCTGAGCGTAAGGCGTTAACCGCTGTCTCAATCGACCCCCGCCATTGCAAAAAGGCCTCTTTAGCCTCTTCCGGACTATCGAAGCCACCGTATTTTACATAAGTTTCTAAAGCCTCTGGATTGGCTGCATCTCGCAATAAGGTTGCGTAAACATCAAAGTTCGGATCTTCCTTCTCTTTTATAAGGCGCACCAGTATGTCGGTCGTGCTAGCGCCTTCTTTAGGCTGTAACAGTGCAAATAACTCAGGACTCCATCGCGCACCGATAAGGAATTTGTCGGTACGTAACTGATTATGATGATCCAATTTACATAAAAACTGCCCAAACCGTTTCAGCATCGCTACAGAGTCCTCTCCTTCTGAAGTTGGAAGGCGCAAGATACTGTCTGTTTTCAAAAACTTTTGATCGATTAAAGCATCTACAAGAGTCGTCACAACCTGCTTAGTTATCCCCCCTAAATCGATCGCCTGAGGACTCTCTTCCAAATAAAAACATGGCGGCATCTGATTCAAAGCTATTTTTTGCAATAACTTGCACGGATTGGCTTGAATTTCTGCCAAATTGACCTGTTCCCCGGCACGAATTTCTCTTCGCCCAGATCCTGGGTCATCATTAACAGCCACTACCCTCAACATATCTCGAATAGCCTCTTGATGCTCACCCCCAGCATTCGTAATGGCAGATTCTCGCAAGATAGAGGAAATCGAAGGGACATTAGCCAATAAAGCTTCAACTACATCCCTTCTTCCATCGCTAGCTGCTCGAAGAAGCACGTGGTTAATATCCGCCTCAATGAAATTGCCATCACACTCTCTTAATAGGATTCGAATGATTGCTGGATGGCCATTTTGAGCTACAATTGCAATTGCTCTATTTCGATAGTCTGAGCAACCATCACCCACTAACAGCCTTACTATCCCCTCATGCCCAACTGAAGCTGCAAGCCGCAATGCCCAATCTCGATAGGCTAGATCTATGTCACCATTTGACAGCAGTTGCCTCACGATGTTTTCGTACCCCTTTTCAGCGGCAGTTTTGACTGCCCAATTTCGAGCTTTGATGTTTATGCGATCGGGGCGTTTTGCCAATAACTGCTCTACCATCTGTTCCTCCCCTGCTTTAGCGGCCAACACAATTGCCCAACTTCGACACCATTCAGTTAAAAAATCGTTTTGCAGAACAAAGCGAGCTATCTCAGCTGGAAGACGATCTTGTTCGACGTATGGCAAGTTAGAAAAACTCAAAGGGTCAAGGTTCAACAAAGCCTCGATAACATCCTTGTTGTTACTGATTTTACTATCGAAAAGTGCCTCTCCAATATCGTGTGTAGCTAAATTTTGTGAAACACTTAAAATCAGTCGAATAATCGTTACATGGCCATTTTGAGCTGCAACTAAGAGCACATCCTTTAATCCTAGAGTAAGGCCATTTTTTAAGCATAATCCTACAATCCCCTCGTGGCCTGCTCGAGCTGCTTCCACAGCTACCCTAATTCGACAATCTTGAGTTACCTCACGACTACCAAACAATATTTTTGCTATATTTTCGCGTCCATGTTTAGCTGCACACTCAAGGGCTCCTTTCCATATCTTTTCAGATGCAGGATACCTTGCCAGCAACAGTTTTACTATATCGTCGTGCCCAGCTTTAGTTGCATTCTCGACTGCGTAATTTAAGCAATTCTCGGTTATACGATCATTTTCCAGCAACCATTTTACCACGTCTTCACATCCAGATTCTGCCGCACCACTGATCGCATACGTCAGGGCACCTCCACTTTTTAATAACAGGTCTACTGTGTCCTGATAGCCATTTTTAGCTGCATTATAAGTTGCGTCATTTATCACATTTTTAAATATAACATTGTCTTTTGCCAGTAAAAGCTTCAATAACTCATTGTTTCCACTAAAAGCTGCCTGTTTTAATGCATCTTTTAACCACACTTCAGATATCAACTCTTGATAAACCAGAAGTTGTTCAATTACAGCCACATGCACACCCTTAACTGCACAAGAAAACGGATCATCTAACATCCCTGTAGATATGGGAATTTTTTCCAATAATAGCTGTATTATGTCCTTTTGTCCGACTGCAGCTGCATCTCTGAATGCACATTTTTGATTCCCCTCATCCATGGAATAACCACGTTCCAGCAGGTACTTCACTATGCTCCACTGTTTACACTTAATTGCAGCCTTGTATGCCTCCTGACGACATTCTTCGTTTATAGAACCATCTTCGACCAAAAGTTCAATTATGTTTATCTTCGATTTTTGAACCGCAAGTAAGACTAGCCCATTTCGTCGCCAGTGTTCTATATGACGACTTGACAACAACACCCTAACAATCTCCTCGTGTCCATCTGCAATTGCGTCTTCTATTGCCAATATTTGATAAATTTCGGATATAGAGCCCTGTTTCAACAACTTCTGGACCCGATTCCGATCCCCACTCTTAGCTGCACCCCAGACCGCATAACCTCGCTTTTCTTTGAGCTTTTTAGCTAGAAGCGGGATCCCTTTTTTCAGGAGACAGCCCGTAAATAAGATTGCGGTAACGCCGATAATTTTTTGGACTGACCTATTTGCACAACCGGAGGCAATTACACTAACAGTTTTTTTTATATACGGCGCAGCCGCTAAACAGGATTTCCCTACAACTGTGACTAGCAAGAACTGAGCTAGCACTTGCATCGAAAACAGACCCATCCCTTGCAATATTTTATTCGAACAACAAGAGTGCGCTACCTCACTAACATGACCAAAAATTCTTCGTACGATCGACTCCACAAGCACCCTTAGTTTTACGACAACATTATACACAAAAAATACATATAACATCAATCACAAAGCGGCCCGTGTTGGCATTCAGTAGAACTGTTCAGTCTTTAACAGTTGTAAAGTATTGATGATTAGTTGCAGTCCATGATTGTTCAATGAAAAATCATTTTTTTAACATAGATCCAGGTGCAGGTTACGCTGAAGTAAGAGCGCACCTAAGGCTACCCGATCTACCGCTTGGCTTAAGGCGCAGCAAAAAACCGTGCACTGTCAATGCACGGTTTTGCACGTAACTGTGCATTAGACAATGAGGTTTTTAAACCTTTGATTTTCAAAGATTTTTAAAAGGTTCGCTCGAAGCTAAAGTCCACCTCGATCACCGTGCTTCGACCCCCAAAGGTGTAACTCCCTTTGAGCTCCCCCTTCATCAGGTCGTTTTGCTGTAAATCGATCGACAGCCCCAAAACACCTTGGTTAACCGAAGGGAGGTTTCCGTAGATATCAATATTCGTACAATACTGACTCTCATCAAGAAAGTTCGCCTTCACGTTGTTGCTCGTGAAAAGTTGCGTGTTTTGATATCCCATACAAACACGCCCATCTAAAGTGAGATCTTCATCTAGACAAGTTCTGTATCCTGTCCCCAAATTCAAGAAAACACGCATAGTCGAGTTGAATTCGCCTGGATACACCATATTAAACACATCGGCACCCGATTCGGTTGCGCTTTGCCGAAACAGCTGCTCAAAGGCGATAGACCCTTCTGGCAAGATGTAATTCCCCGTTTTATTGGGGTTTACGACCGCTTTAAAGTTGAGCATCGTTGTTAAGTTCCACTGGTTAAAATGGGTCACCCCAGTGAAATAATAATTAGAAAATTGTAACACCCGTTGCATCTCTACCGCATCGTAAGAGCCCAAAATGGAACCGGCGAAGTAACAATTTTCCCATCTCCCACCAAGGTAGGGGCCCATATAGACCTCGTTCATATAGCCCTTCCCTAAAGAGCCGACCCAATGCAATCCAGTATGGGTATATCCCGCACCAAACCCTGCCAAAAGATTTTCATAGCAGTTATTTTCAAACCCAATCCCAAAACCTGTTGTATTCAAGCTGAAATGGAACGCATCTCGATTCCCTTGTTGCCACATCCAAAAAGTCGTCGGCGTAACCCACAGAGTCCAATCAGGCAACTCTCCACTAGAGCCACATTTTTGTTCATTAAAACGATAAATCCGATTCTGTAGTAAAGCCGCAAAGCGGTCGTTATTTTCTAATTCGATCAACGGAAATGCCGACATTTGACCCGGAACTAAATGGTCTAATGCCCCGACAAACTCGACACCTGGCAGTCGCAAAATAGTGTCTTTCATTTGATCTAACGCCTGACCTGACGGAACATCATCACAAAAAAGGGCTGCAGCCATTGCCCCTGCATAATCGCCTAATCCAGTCGGCTCAATAGGCAAAACGTGTATTTTTTTGTTGTTGAGCAACTGAATATTATTTGCATTATACTGCACACTTAAATCAAATCTTGCTGGAATATTTTGCGATCCAAATGTCCCTGTTCGAGTCCCGCCAAAATTCATAATCGTGTACAATTGCCCTACTGGGTACAGTCCTGGAGCCGCATTTACCCTTAAAGCAGACCCGCTGATATTTATATTATTCCCCACGTCAACACGGTCCGAGGCGCCCAATGAGGTCAATTCGATTAAAAGAGTACCCGTCTGCACATAATTTCCCACAATCGTGATCACACCAACCGAATTTCCTGGCGCAAGGGTCCCTGCATTGGTCATAGCAGCCACAATTCCGTTCCCGTAAACTGTTGTCCCCACCGCAGAATCGATAATCATATTATTGAAACTTCCATTCACCCCTAACTGCCCACCCATCAATTGAAAAGTTCCAGAAAAAGGCATTGTTGCTGCAGTCAAATTGAGTTTAAAATCCCCCGATTTTTGAACTACCCCATTCCCTGTAAACTGTGAAGTGGTCGTAATATCTTTTGTGTAATTTAATGGTAAAGTTTGCGCCCCCAAAGAAGCTGTTCCGCTACCACTATAATTGAGTAACGTAGGGTTTGAGCCGATAGAGCAATCTAAAATAGCATTGTTCGTCACCTCTGATTGTGGTCCGATGGCTCCCACCGCCCCTATTGCTAAAGTTCCCCCGTCAATGGTAGTGGGTCCAGTGTAAGAATTCGTCCCCGTAAGGTTTAAGGTGCCATTGCCAATTTTTTGAATTGATCCGCCAACACCAAGACCAAACCCTCCGTCAGAAATAAACCCTGAATAGACAAGGTTTCCAATATCATTATTTATTGTAATCGATTTACTCCCTAAAGACAGAGAACCGTCGCCAGACAATTGATTGATTGAAACAGGAAGAGTTGTTTCCGAAATATCCAAGCTGCCCCCTCCCACAATAGTAACGCTTGCACTATTAGCGATCGCACCCAAAGATTGCAGGACTAACCCCCCAGAAATAACAGTTGCCCCTGTATAAGTATTTTGCTGACCGAATGTAAGAAAGCCCGAACCTGCAATATTCACTGCTCCAGTCCCAGATCCCTGAATCATACCACTGAAACCAGAATCCGTACTATTGGTCAAAAATAGATCCTCAGCCCCTATTATCAATTGACCAGTTCCATTAAAATTACTAAGAGTCACTGCCTGAGTAGCTTGAGTTAAATCAATAACTCCATATAGAAAAGTTTGCCCACTAACGCTAATATCTGCTGCTCCCGCTAAAACTAATCTTCCTGGGTTATTCACTATTGTATATCCAGTATTGGTACATTGACCACTCACAGTAATCGTATTGGCCCCAGTAAAGGAAACCACGCCATCCCCTACGATTTGTTGAATGGTTGCTCCTCCTCCAAAATTAGCATTAATCACGACTTCAGCACCAACAGCACCCGAATTCATGGTGATTAGAGGAATGGGGGCTGATATAATCTGATTATTAAAATTAATAGTCGATACACCATTCACAACAATTTCTTGGACCGTATTTGCCGCAAAATTTAGATCAAAAGTTCCATTCTGCAAAATGACTTTACTTAAGGTAATATTCCCAATAGCTAAGTTTAGGGTCCCACCATCGACAGTAAGATCCGTTAAAACAATCATTCCAGGATCAGTCGGACCAATGCCCAAGGATAGTGTATAATTTCCATTCACTAAAATAGAAACTGTTTGAAAAATTGTTGCGACCGGAAATTGTGTCCCAGTACCTATAGTGTATCCCATAGTTAAAAGGCTTGGAGATTGAATAGTAAAACTGCCGAAATTAAAGTTTGCTCCTGCAGGAGCAACATTGATTTCCATCGTATTACAATCTTCAAGAGCTATTAGCTCATTCGGAAAAGAATCTTGAACATTGGGGTCATCTGAGATGTTGTTTACGTAGAGCGTATTCGGATTACAAGCAGCCACAATAGACGAATAAACAAAAATCATCCCTAGTAAATATCGGTATCGATTCCGCATAATAATCCTTAAAGTTTACTTTGAAGCATACGAAAACCTCTCATAAAAACATAGTAGATACTTTAAAAGACCGATAGATTTCTTTCGAAATCTGCTGCTTTATCAGTAGAGAGTAAAGAGCGGGAGGTGATGGAGGTTTTGGGGAATCACGAAGAAACTTAGTGACGACGCTGTTTTCTGCAGTTCGATAAGGGCCCAGACTTCTGGGACGGGGGGACGTTTTTGCCACAATAGGTAAGAGAGGCGTCCTTTCTCGAGAGGCCGCAAAGAAAGTCCTAAAAGCTTGGCCGCTTGACAAGTTGCTGAATAGAGTGGGCTTTTCAAAGAGACCACGAGGGTCGTGACTCGCTCAAAACGAGGTGCAGAAAGACACAAGAGAAGCAGCGAGATGAGCCAACGGCGACAGGCGTGCGGCTGCAGCTCTACCGTGCTGATCAGCGCCATCGCTTCGGGAGCAATTTCCACAACGCCTCGCATCGTATTCACCACGATCAGCGGCGTACACTCTTCACACAACAAACTATCCTCGACACCCCCACCACAAACTAAACAAACTTGAGGAAATAACAATTTCACAAGAAATATGTTACCGAAATATTTTTTTTCGTAAAAGAAAGTTATTGGAGTTGGACTTCTAGGGCACCTATGGACCCATCAATTGCGATCACAAAAGGCTCAGCCAGGCGCAAGAGCGCCGATTGCTTCATCCGCATCCGAATCGAAAGAGAGCCATCAAGAGCGATGTAAGAGACTGCGTTGGGATCGAGAAAAAAAGAGGAGCGGGCTTGATCTGAGTAGGTGCGGCGGAGTCGATCAAGGAAGATTTTGTCTCGTTCAAAAGAAAACTCCACTTGTCCTGAAACCGGAACGAGGAGGCTAGGATCAAGGCCCAGCACAGCAAGAAAATCGCGAGGCAGATCAAAGATATTTTTAGTTCGCATCTCTTGATTGATGAAGTAAAGCTCCCCTTTTCCTTTGAGCTCAAGCCCCTTTTTTGTTTGGACAAAAAGAGTTGGAATCACAAGCTCTTTGATCATGAAAGGATCTTCATGAGGCTCTTTCGTCCATTGTGCAGGCTTGAAATCGATCAAGGTAATCCCCTCAAAAAGAAGATCTCTTGAATCCAGGTGCACCTTACAACTATCGACAGAAAGATCGAAGGCTCCATCGACTGCATGGATTTTCTTACACTCTAAAAGTCCATCTTCCAAATGGAGCTGCATCGAAAGATTGCGTATATTCACCCCTTCTACTTTCAAATAGCGCCCGGTCAAATCACCATGAAATGTCGGCCCTTTGCTCAGGTCTCGTAAGAGCGTACACACCCCATTCAGTTGTAGCGGTTTTTCAATCTGAAACGGCATTTTAACCGGGATTTTAAACGTATTTAACCCTTGCGTAAACAAGAGTGGATCAACAATCAAAGAACCAATCACCGATAATGCTTTTGGATCTCGCAGTTCTCCATGAGGTGCAAGGGACCAGACAAGCCCCAAAAGATCCCCTTTTGTCTCGTGCAAGACCCAACCAATTTTTGGATCCCTCGAAACATCCAAAAATGCGCGCCCTAAATCGCTCTCGACGCTCCAGTGCCATCGATCAAAACTATGCAAATGAGAATGCAGCACACTCTTATATTGCAGTTGATTCACTTTCCCCTCGACTGCGAGCTTAAACCCACTCTCCGATAATAGACCGCTTAAACTATCCACCTGAAGCGATTGTCCTTCAAATAAAGTGGAAAACGGGGTCATCTTATAATCTAAAAACCTCTGATCGGCGCCCCACTCCCCTTTTACCCAGCCAGTTGCCCGTTCGAGTCCTGATATTTCAGTCGCCAAATCCAACTTTGAGGTTTTTAAACTGCCCTGACCTGCAAAAAGATCCCAGTTCAATCCACTCAAATGAAGCTTATGCTTGTTATCAAAAAGAACAGTCCCCCCTTGCAACTTTAAACACCAATCATCCCACTCTAATCTTGATGGATCCAACGACTCCATCTTTACACCAAGATAGCTTGCCTCTTCAATCATCAGGCTCCCCCGCTCGATCCGTCCTGCAAATGTGCTCCCCTCTTGAGCAAAAGTGAATTTTTCTGTCGAAAAGAGGGATTCATTCAAATCCAAACAAAGATCTTCGAACGAAATCTTAGAATTTGAAAAAGCAAATTCCCCCTTTTTTAAGGTGGCGAGATCTTTGTCTTTTATAAAACTAATTTCTTGCTCGTCCAGCTTAAGATTTGCCGCAATCAACTCACTAAAATTGCGAAAACCGATGAATCCTTCTACTGAAGAAAAAGGCAAATTTACTCTAAATAGCGTAGCTAAGGTTTGCAATTCCTCTCGATCAAACTGAAACGCAATTCCTCCTGCTTTTTCGCCCCCCTCTAATTGTTTAAATGGCTTTTGAAACAGATGCGTGTTCTTCGTGTCGAAAAAACAAAAACCATGCTCGATTGTCCCAGCTAACCGAAACCAATCGACCGCCTCGCCCGTTAGCAGAACATCAAAAGAGCTTCTATCCTCCCAAGTCGAATGGAATAAATCAGCCTCTAAATAGGTATAAGGATCCTCTTTTCCTCCAATTGTCCCCTCTTTCAACCGCAAGTCAATCTGATAATGGCAATCACCCCCATCGACTAGATCAGCTTCTAACGAAAATCCTCGATTCTGCAATTCTACATTCCCATCTAGAAAAAGAGGGATATTCGGTAACGCCACGCGCAGTCCATGTAACGACCCTTTTCCATAGTCTACAGAAAGCAAAAGTCGCTGTCCTCCTGTACTGATCGGATGCAACGATAGCTCCCCCCCTAGCTCGATTCCTCTGTAGACCGCCTCAATTTTTTCTAAGTAAACTTCCTCGTTGTGGATGCGGATTGCAGAAAAAAGATCTTCAAATACAAGAGGCTCTTTTAAAAGACCAGAGATAGAGAGCTCTCCTGCTACACAGTTTAAAAGGCCTTGCACATCCCCCTCTTTCGTGATGAGAAACTCTCCCTTAAGCGGTTTTTTAGTGAGTAAAAATTCTATGTTCGCATCTACAAAGGTCAAATCTTCTGAAAAAAGTTGCAGCTGTGTTTCACCAGCACAAAGTTTGCCTAAGACACTCGCATTCCCTCGCAAACTCCACCCATCTCTAAAAGGGGTCAAAAGCCCATTCAAAAGAGGCGCAGAAAGATCCGTTCCCTCGAAACTCCCCTCATCTCCCCTCAACGAAAGATCCAAAATTCCGCGCGATATTCCATCAATCACTTGCCCCGTAAAGAGCCCAGCCTCACTATAGCGAGCTTCAATAGTCAAAGGAATCGGGGGCTGATCATAAAAACCCACCAGAAAATCGCCCAAAATATCTTCCGCCGTAATCGAAACGAGATGTCCTTGCTCCCACACCCCTTTCAACTCGAAAGAGACTTGCATCGAAGCGACATGGATTGAGTCTAAAAAAGGAATTTCGGGCTTAAAGAGCTGCTTAAGGGCATGATACTCACTTTCCACTACATGGTCGAACAGCCCTTTTAAAATAACTGTCCCCTCCTCTGGATTTTCTAAAGAGATGTGAAAGTATTTTTTCAAGTTGCTACCTTCATCCAAAAGTAAGCTCGCATCGGCTTCTAAGATGGTATCTTTGCCCCGAAATCCCTCGAAAAACAGAGGATATTTATCCACCCCCTGACGCAGTAATCCATCAAGATCAAAGCGAATTCCATGCTCTAGATCGCCCCAGATCATCCCAGAAACGTTTTCGACACCAAAATCGTATCCATCAAGCGGCTCAACGATCCGGACAGAACCGTTTTTCACTTCGACTTTTTGATCGGAGGATAAGTGGATTTTTTCTAAAAAAATATTACAGCTTGAGGCAATATCACCGCCAACTACATTCTCGATGAAAAGTTCTCCATCGATCAATTTTTGCTTTGGCAAATCGATTTGAATCCCCCCATTGATCACCCCTTGCGAAATCCATTCAAAGCTTGGATGGACGACAAAATGTTTTCCCCAATCTTTGAGTTCTTCGATATGTACATGATCAAATTGGAGCGCGACCACCTGTTTTGGATAGATTGTGCAGTGAAGCTTTTGCTCAACCACAATCGAGAGTGGTTTTTCGACCGAATAATCTAAAGTAAAGGCAAAACCTTGATCAGCGTGGCCCTCACTGTTTTGAAAAAAGCCGTTTTTAATCGAAAAAGCAATATGCGAAAAAACAGGTGCATTGGACGGCCCCTCCAATGCTTTTTTATAGACATAGGCTGTATCTATGTCGACAATGAGTTGATCTTTTTGGTAACGCACCTGTATTTGTTCTAGATGGATCAAAGAAGGGATTTTAATCGACCCGATACACATTCCTTGAAAAGTGAACCGGATCTCAAAAAAATAAATGGCAAAAAAAATAGATGACAACACAATTCCTAGAATTCCCATCAATAGTTTTTCTAGAATCTGGCAGCTTTTTTTCACTTAACTGACCTTTTTTGAAAATAAAGCACACTACAAAAGAGGTCTAACACACTGTTGGTTGTATACGAATCAATAATTCTAACGGGGCTTCAGGTGAAATTTTCACTTCAAGAATGTCGCCGGTTAGGGGCGATTCGAGTTCAAAAATCGCTTTCGTCGATTCGATCGCAATCAGTGCCTCGTTCATCCCCACCGTTTTTCCGACTTGAGGCATTTCGATCCATTGAACCGTCTTGAATTCCTCTTTTGCCGCATGGCTTAAACGTAATGCAACAGTCCCATCGTCGGCTGTTTCCATTAAAAAATGAGTTTCGGGTTTTTCTGTCATTTTTCCTCTAATATTGCTACAGCTAATAGAGATGGATGGACATCAAAATTCATCGATGCGCTTGTAAGCGGAAATTCTAAGCAAGATTCTTTACCTCGATGAATCCGGTATCCGATTCCGATCCTCTTTGTAGAATCATCAAACCCTTTAAAGCTATTTTTCGCAATAGTGATCGACAATTTGTAAGACTTTGAGCTGCTTTCTACTTTAAACGACAGCTCTTCATCCAAGACAAGACTTCTCGTATCATTTCCTCGAAACCGGGTGATCTCTTTGGCTCGAATCCCTTCGTATGGGGTAGGCAAAAAGACAAAATGGTGGACAAATCTAGTCGTCACGGCTTGCGTTCTTCCAGGTGTTTTCGCAGGATTTGTATCGATGATCAATTCGATCGCATCTCCCTTTTTAAACTCTGGATATTGAGTTTTTTCGATCCTGCTACTCACATCAAAAATGGCAAAAAACTCGTTTTTTGAAACACCCATATAAACATCAGCAAAAGATTCTTGCCCACTTAAGGTTTCAAGCGATGGTAGAGCACTTTTTTTATGCTCTTCCACCTCTTTTAGATTTTTGCAAAAAGGGATCATCCACTCTATTTCTAAAAAGTCAGCTCCATTGATTTTAGGAAGGTCTTCAACAGAAAAATCCACAGGTTATTCCACTTTTTCTTCTGCAACTTTATGCAATTCTGCACCATTCATTTTCTGAAAAAATTGAGCCAGCGCCTCTTTTTTCGTCGCTTTGCCTACAGCATTTTGCAGCTCCACTAATGAGATTGCACGACTGTCGGCATCAAGCCACTCTTGAATCGCAACAAATGCTTGCTCTCCTTTCCGATGCAAATGAGGCCCCACCAGTGCCTTGACAGCAGCTGTATCGAGCACATTGCGTAAATCGCCTTCTGCAGTTGCTCGATCGACAATCATCGAATCAATCTCTGGAATGAATTGTTGCGAAAATGCACTTTTTGAACTTTTCAAAACTTCGATCTTCTCTTGCAACTCTTGGAGGCTTTTCGCCTCAAATTCGGTCACAAAATTTTCCAAGTGAGTTTTGAATCGATTGTCCAGATAAAGCTCTTCTGATGCCTCTAAAGAGACCCCTTTGTAACCACAACTTGCCTCGATCGCTTGGAGAAGGTCTTTGAAAATGATCTTCTCCAGTTTTATTTTTGCCAATTCATAAGGGATCCAGTCCCCCTCCTCGGTTTCAAACTGATCCCGATACAAGATGCGCACTTGTGGATAACGAGTTTTCAAATAACGGTCTAAAAGCAAATCTAGCTGCCCATTTTTCAGGGCCTCTTGGTAACGAATCACCTCAAGAGATTCCCCTTTTTCCAAAACGGTCACTTGATAAAAATGTTCATCATCGAATGTGAAGTACTCTTTTTCCTCTAGATGCGCTAATCGCTCCATGACCTCTTTTGAATCAGCGAGCCCCTCAAAAAGATCGGTCCTTCCATTCAATAAAATGTCAACAATCACCCGTTCTTCAGACATTTTGTTAAATGCACTTAATAGCAGTTCTGGATCTTGAAGCACCATTTGATTACGGCTATAAGCATCTACTTGTTGGCGACTATTCTCATCCAAACGATCGAGAGCTTTGCGTCTTGTCTCTTCGCTGATCGCACCCACGTCTTGAATTTGTCGAAATTTATCAGCAATCGCGTAAAAATTTTCATCTTCCAACTGCCAGCGGAGCATCTTCTTTAATGGAATGGACATGGCCAATCTGCTCAATGCCACTTTCTTTAAATTCAATACGTACTGTCTTTTCAACAGTTCTGGAGCTGATCGTTTCAAGTCATCCAAATCAACCACATCTAAACTTAAAGAGAGATTGCGTCGATCCTGGCCAGCTCCTGTAGTCGCCTCTAGATAGCACTGAAATTTGAAGAGCTCCTCCATCGAATCCAATCGGAGCATGCTCGGCATTTTAAAGAGATCTAAGCGAGCTTTTTGCGTCGCAAAACGAGATACTTTTTGCGCCATTAACGGATCGAGTAGATTTTGTGTCTTCTCCCCTTCTAAAAATCGTTTGAATAGCGCAACATTTTTATACGCCTCCAAAAAGCGTTCTTCGCTCAATCCGAATCCAGCTGCGACATTCCGCATCGAAATTTTATGGAAAGAGACGTTCGGATCTTTTTGTTGTTTCATTGCTTTCAATACTTTGGCCACAACCTGCCCCTTCACCTCATCCAAAGAGAGTTCGACCCCCTTCGACTGCGCATAATGGGCCCCATTGACCAAAGTGAACGCTAAACATTCCATGAATTGTTTTGAAAACAGATCTGAAATACGATTTACAGGAAGGAGCGCCACATTTTGAGGAGCTTGTACACGCATCCCTTTTGCTGCAGCCATATAAGAATAAAACTGCCGAATCAGATTGTCTGAAACCCCCTCTTTCAACTCAAGATAACGCAATGCCAGCTCAAAGTATTCTTTGTCGGAAATTTCAAGTTGTTTCATCTGGCCTGCAACCTCAACCGCTTCGGGAAGGAGTCTTTGGTAAATGGCTTCAACGCTCAAGTCTGTAAAATTAGGATCGACGTAGGAGCGCGAACGGCTTACTTTCCGGCGGCTCTCATCAAAAGTCCCCTTTAAACGCTCCGCATTTGCCTCAAAAACTGCTGCAAAGATCCCCTCTTTGATGAGAAATTGAGTGACAACCCCTTGCATAATGGTCCCACCATCTCCATGTCCCTCATCTGAGTCAATCAGCGTCATGACCGCTTTCAGCTCCAAGTCGGTACAAGCCAGCCCATCGAGCAGTTTTCCCACCTCTTTGGGTTTCTCATTGACCGCAACCGGCTGGTCTGAAAAACGGACAAATGTTGTGATTACAAATGAAAAGAAAAGGAGCACTCCGACAACGGTGTAGAGAGTCCTTTGAAAATGACGGAAAATAAATATCATGATGCAGCGCCTACAAGATCTTTAGCGCACCATACTACACAAAAAAAGACTTCTTAGGCAAGCATCTCTACTAGACCTCTTTCGAAAGAAGTCTAATGCCCGCAGTTAGGCAATCGTATAATCTTTTTTGCTTCTCAAAATAGCAGCATCCACCACCTCAAAAAAGGCTTCCCTTGTAAGGTCATCTATGTTCGGCAGATCGATTGAGTTAAGGCAAGTGTGCAGCTCGACAGCATCACCTGGTCTCCAACCCCAATTAATATGGATTTTAGTCTCTTTACCCAGAACATTTCTACCGGTAATCGCCATCAAAAAGGCCTTTCTACCCTCCTCATCAGCCTCCACCCCCCCCTTCTTCGTTGAGAGACCGCTCTGAGCAGGTCCTGTTGAATATTTCCCCTAACCCAATTTGCTAGTTATTGTATATTATCTGCCGACCTCACCCGTGCGGGCTGAAAAATCCAGATGAAACTGGATTTTGATTGAGCGCCCTTAAACGGGCGAGAAAATATTTGCGAGTAAATTTATCACTTGAGTTGCACAGCCTTTACGAATTCATAAAACTTAACTGGCAAGTTGGGTTAACTAGTTGACTTTGTGTGATTAAACCATTATATGGGTGGTATATGCTTTCTGGATTGCTACTCAAAACAATTCTTGTCGGCTTCATCGACTGTATTAATCAGACGACTGTGGCGATCACCATTTACTTATTGGGGACGAGCCGACCCGTCATTCGGTCTTTATTTTTCATCGCTGGAATCGCCTTGGCCTACACTATCGCAGGCTACCTCGTCTACCTTGGCTTCGGCGGCTTTTTATTCACGATTGTGACTTTCCCTCATAAAGTGGAAGGGATTCTTGGCCTTCTTTTTGGCTGCATCATCTTCACAACCCCACTATTTGCTAAACCGCGCGACGTCCCTAAACGGACCTATCCGCTGCTGAATCACCCCACCACCTCTCTTCTTGCAGGAGCGCTCATCACCTTCACCCAAATTCCGATCACGATCCCATTTCTTTATCTCATGCAACAGCTTGCTCACACAATCTCTGTCGCCGAAGTTCCCTTCTTTTTAGGAATCTTCATCCTGATCGTCAACATCCCGCCGCTTCTGCTGCTGGCCGGCTTCCTTCTTTTTCACGAATCGGCCCGCCCCTACTTCATTCGGTTTGGCAACTGGGTTCACACCAATTCCACCCGCATCCTCAACATAGGGCTGCACCTTTTCGGACTCTTCCTCATCGTCGATGCGATCTCCTTCCTATTCGGGCACCCCCTCTTCCCATTCAGACACACCTAACCCAACAGAAATGGCTCTACGACCACAATGAGCCGGGTCCATCAATTAAGTTACGCTAGTAGGATTTGGCGATGAGGGCTTTCTTGCCTGGCCGGCCTGTAAAAATACAAGGGCCCGTTTCGTGAAGCGAGGCAAGCGGCATACAGCGGACTGTAACACTCAACTTCTCCTTCAACTCTTGCTCAAAGGCTGGATCTTCATCCATGAAACACTCGACGAAACCTTGTTTTTTCTCAAGTAGGGTGAAGGCCTCTTTCTTATTCAAGGCTGGGTAGGTATGAGTTTCTCTAAAATGGCGTGACTTGTCGAGAAGACGGTTTTGCATTTTGTCAAGAAGCCCCGTTACTTGCTCGAGGTAAGTGTCGACGGAAAGAGTCTCTTTTGATGTGTCCATGATGTCGCGCTCGATCAACGTGATCGTTTTCGCTTCAGCTTCTTTCATTCCCACCTGAATCAGATGGCAGATCCCCATCTTTTTATAGCGCCACGCTTTTTCTGAAGAGCGCTCGTCGGAGAGGTCCACATCGACTCGAATCGGTTGCCCATGATAGTTTTTCGACTCGAGGGCAAGCTTTAGCTCCTCAATGAAACCAAGAACAAGCGCTGGATCCCCATCTTTCATCAAAAAAGGAACGATTCCGACTTGAATTGGCGCAATGCGTGGAGGAAAGACGGCTCCATCATCGTCGCCGTGCACCATCATCAGCGCCCCTATAAGACGGGTCGTCACCCCCCAAGAAGTGGTATGGGCAAATTGCATCTCTCCTGCTTGATCGGTAAAACGGATCATCGACGCTTTCGCAAAATTTTGACCGAGATCGTGAGAGGTCCCCCCTTGAAGCGCCTTACCATCTTGCATCATCGCCTCGATCGTATAGGTGGCATCCGCGCCTGGAAACTTTTCCGACTCAGGCTTTTTCCCTTCAACAACACTGATCGCTAACACATCACGCGCGAATCGAGCGTACTCATGCAACATCTTTTGCGCAAAAGCGTTGGCCTCTTCCCCTGTCGCATGAGCTGTATGCCCCTCTTGCCACAAAAATTCTGCTGTGCGCAAGAATGGACGAGTACGCATCTCCCAGCGGACAACGTTGGCCCACTGATTCAATAAAAGAGGTAGATCACGGTACGAATGGGTCCAACGAGACATCGCATCCCCAAACAAAAGTTCTGAGGTGGGCCGCACGATGTAAGGCTCTTCCATCCTTGCTTCCGGATCAGGAACGAGTTCCCCCTTCTCATTCAATATAAGACGGTGGTGGGTCACAACCGCACACTCTTTGGCAAACCCTTCGATATGCTCAGCCTCTTTTTGCATCTCTTTAACAGGGATGAAGAGCGGCATATAGACATTTTTTACCCCAAGCTGCTTGAAGCGACGGTCGAGCTGCCCCTTAATTTCTTCCCAAAGAGCACAGCCGTGAGGCTTGAAAATCATGCAGCCACGCACCATGGAGGGCTCGGCTAATTGGCTAATTTTAACACACTCTTGGAACCACTCGGCATAGTTTTCTTGACGCGTAGGAGATATAGCTCTTTTTTTATCCGCTTTTTGTGACATGGTCTTGAATCCTTTCTCTTAATTGGTTCCAATTGGCGCCTATAGCATAGGTGTTTTCGAGGATCTTTTCAACTATCAAGCTACCCCGTCGTAAAAATGGGACCAAATCCTCAGACGCAACCCGACGCAAAGGGATCGAACAGTGGTACAAAATGCGCCCATTTTTGCGCCTGATTGCACAACCCAAGACTTTTTTACCCCCCACAACTAAATCGTATTTAGTCGGCCGCGCCATACAAAAAGGCTCTTTAAAAGAAAAATCTCCCACCTCGGACCCCTCTATTAAACAAGGGTGCTCTTCTAGGATCGCTCGACCAATCAGCTGATTGAGTTTTTGATACAATCGATCAGTATTCGGATCGCTCAAAGGATGGGTATCTGAAAAACAAAGAGCAAAAGAGAGGTCGTTGCCATGATACAAGATGCCGCCGCCAGTTGATCGTCGCCCTACATCAATTGCATCAGATAAAATGAACTCTTCCTCTTGTTTCACAAAAAAACCATGGGTAAAAGAGGGTTTTTCCCACTGATGAAATTCGAGATAGCTTCCAGATTTTTCTTCCAAAAGCGCCTTATCGAGATCCATATTTTTTTGCGCAGGGCATGGCGACCGAATAGCCACTTTCACCGTATTTGTCACGAATAAAATCCTAAATCCTCCTCCAGGATGCACTTAAGTTTACTTTTAAGCCAGCAAAACGCTAAAATCAGTCTCTGGTCGACCTCTTATCAATCTAACTCAAAGACTTAAAAATTTTTGTAGTATAGTAAAGCGGAAAAAAGCTAAGTAGGAGCTTATAACCCTGAAAGGGGTTCATCGAATAGATTGTAGAGTTGTCATACTATTACGAAGAGGAATGATGTCATTTTTTGAGTTTTTTACGAATCGAGCGAAGAGCTGTGTGACACTAGCGAAGAAACTCGCCATGCGCATGAAGCATAATTATGTCGGAACAGAACATATTTTGCTTGCACTAGCTCAACTAGAACATGGGATCGCTAGCAACATCCTCAAACTTTATAAGCTAGATTTTGATGGTCTGATGAAGGAAGTGGAACGCTTCACTGGTTACGGATCGGATCTTTATGTGGCAGGAGAGCCTGCGCTGACAAGTATGGTGAAAAAACTTTTTGAGTATTCCCATGAAGAGGCTCAAAATTTAGGCCATAGTTACGTCGGAACAGAACATGTTCTTTTGGGACTTCTCCGTTTAAACGAAGGGGTTGCCATCCAAATTCTTGAAGCATTCGGTGTGGATCCTAAAGAGATGCGTAAAGACATCTTGAAAGAACTAGATAGCTTCAATCTCAATATCCCGCCGCAAGCGCCGCCCATCTCTCAATCACAAAAAGATCCGGGCTCTTTTTCCCCACCGCCAAAATCTCCGGTTCAAGGCGACATGACAAAAGCTGCAAACACCAAAACTCCTGCTTTGAGCGCTTACGGTTATGATTTGACTGAGATGGCGAAAAATCAAGAATTAGATCCTGTGGTTGGCCGTGAAGATGAGATCGAATGGCTTACTATGATCCTTTGCCGTCGTCGCAAAAACAACGCCGCTCTCGTAGGAGATGCCGGAGTTGGTAAGACTGCTGTGGTGGAAGGGCTTGCGCTCATGATTGCCAAAGGTCAAGTACCTGAGACGTTGCAAAACAAGCGAATTATCTCGCTCGACCTCTCTTTAATGGTTGCTGGGACAAAATACCGTGGTCAGTTCGAAGAGCGGATCAAAGCGGTTATGGACGAAGTGAAGAAAAATCCAAACATCATCCTTTTCATTGACGAACTCCACACAATCGTGGGAGCCGGTGCTGCAGAAGGGGCGATTGACGCTTCCAACATCTTGAAACCAGCTCTTGCACGTGGCGAAATCCAGTGTATTGGGGCGACCACTTTTAGTGAATATCGGAAACACATCGAAAAAGATCCCGCTCTTGAGCGTCGTTTTCAAAAACTGACGATCAAACCACCCTCTATCGAAGAGACGATCCTCATTTTGAATGGGCTCAAAGACAAATACGAGCGGCACCATGGCGTCCGCTATTCTGCTGAAGCGATCCAAGCGGCAGCAGCCTTATCTGAACGTTATATCCATAGCCGCTACCTTCCTGACAAGGCGATCGACCTGATCGATGAAGCGGGCGCGCGTCAACGGATGCTCTCTTTAAGACAGCCTAAAACAATCAAAGATCTCGATGAAACGATCGTAAAAGCGAAGAAAGACAAAGAGGTTGCCATTGCGCAGCAAGATTACGAAAAAGCAGCGCGTCTACGTGACAATGAAAAAGATCTGATCGATCAACAAAAGCGGATTTTTTCTGACTGGCAAAAATCGAAAACTGAAACACGCGCAGAAATTAAAGAGGAACATATCCTTGAAGTTTTAGCGATAACCACCGGCATTCCCCTCAAAAAGCTCTCTGAATCTGAGCATGAGCGGATGATCTTGATGGAAAACACCTTGAAGAAATGGGTGATTGGTCAAGATAAAGCGATCGAGCGGGTGTGCAAAGCGTTGATCCGTAGCAAGGCAGACATTAAAGATGTTCATCGTCCGATCGGATCGTATCTTTTCCTTGGCCCTACTGGGGTCGGGAAAACCCACTTGGCAAAATCGATTGCCAATTACCTATTTGGTTCAAGCGATGCACTCATTCATGTGGACATGTCTGAATACATGGAGAAGCATACTGTGGCCCGAATGATCGGAGCGCCTCCTGGATATGTTGGTCATGAAGAAGGTGGCCAGCTTACCGAAAGAGTGCGTCAACGTCCTCATTGTGTTGTCCTTTTTGATGAGATCGAAAAGGCCCACAACGATGTCTCGAACATCCTCCTCCAGATCCTGGAAGATGGTCAGTTGACCGATTCATTGGGACGGAAAGTTGATTTTAGAAATACGATCATCATCTTAACCTCTAACTTAGGTTCTGAGCAGTTTTCAAGCCGTTCTAATCTAGGATTTGGCGCAGGTGATGTCGCGGTTCCAGAAGCTGCAATTCGTGATGGTGTCTTGAAAGCTGCTTCTAGATTCTTCCGCCCCGAGTTGATCAACCGTCTTGACGATCAAATCGTCTTCCTTCCGTTCAACAAAGAAGATCTACGCAAGATTGCGCTGCTCGAGCTTGGCAAACTCCACACTCGTTGCATCAAGAAATTTGTTGTTCTGGAATTTGATGAAAAAGTCGTCGACTTTATCATCGAGAAGGGCTACTCGCCCGACCAAGGGGCCCGTCCTCTGCGTCGTGCAGTGGAGCGTTTTATCGAAGAGCCTCTAGCCGAGCTAGTCCTCAAGGATCAGCCTGAAGCGATGACCCGTTACAAGGCCCAGATCAACGAGGGCCTCGTCTCCTTCACCTCCGAAGCTCTTCCCGAAGGCGACGCCACCGAAGGCAGCTCCGAAACAGTCCTCGCAACCAGCTAGGTTTTTCTGCTGACCTCACCAAGCGGGCTCTGAGCCCGCTTGGTGGAGTCTCAAAAAACCAATGACCACTGGATTTTAATCGAGTGCGTCTTACATGCGCAGATCAAATATATGGCCCTTTCAACCTCCAAGTGCAACAGTAATTAAAAATAAAGTAGTCATACGATGACTACTTCTTCTCAGGTGCCTGTCGGTCACTCCAAGCTGCTCGCCAGCTCTCTTTTTTGAAAAATTTTTTATAAAACTAGATTCAAAATTCTGAATCTTTCTAACTCTTTAACACTCATAGAAATCCGCTCCATTAAGTGTCGCCCTCCACTAATAATCAATGTTTTATGACTATCAAAAAGCGGACATTTCTACTTAACGATTTAAAATATATTATTTACAAAAATAGCAATAAATTGTATAATTTAAATAATTACTTAAAAAAAGTAATGAATAAAAAGTAATGAATAAAAAGTAATGAGTAAAAATATATGATCACATTATCTGAAGAAACCAAGTCAATTGAAACGGATTTGTACGAAACAAAGGGCCCTTTCAACCTCCAAGTGCGACAATGGTTAAAAAATAAAGTAGTCAGATGGTGACTGCTTCTTCTATGGTGTTTTTAGAACAAAATATCAAAGAGGAGCGCTAAGCCTATGGGCTATCATCATCTGACTAGAGACAAAAGATGCCAAACACAAACTTTAAAAGATAGCGGAAAATCGATTCAATTTATAGCTGCACAATTGTGTGTACATCGATCGACTATTTACAGAGAGTTGAAGCGCAATAAGCAAGGCTCAGGTTATTCTTTTGCTCAGGCTCATAAATTGGCTTTGAAGAGAAAATTTCGTAACTGCTCGAATGGCCTAAAGCTTACTCAGGAAGTGATTTCTATCATTGAGGAAAAACTTCATCTGCAATGGAGTCCAGAACAAATTTCTGGATGGCTTCGAAAGAATATCCCGTCTCGATCTATTAGCCATGAAACGATTTACAAATACGTTTGGAAAGATAAGCGAAATGGTGGATCTTTATTTAACGAACTTCGTCATCACGGGAAAAAGTACAACAGACGTAGCAGCAATAAGGCTGGTCGAGGATCTATACCTGACAGAATTGACATTTCAGAAAGACCTCTAATAGTGAATGAAAAAATTCGAATGGGTGATTGGGAGGCTGATACAATCATAGGGGCTTGC
>JACCDN010432403.1_pt1 | contig 59364 bp, 58 predicted proteins | sample 7441691 | NCBI WGS metagenome assembly JACCDN01 (sample SAMN15323439, study PRJNA562643) | freshwater metagenome | isolation source: river surface water | place: USA:Blue River Watershed | collected 2017-08-16 | reverse complement strand
GCTTGTATTAGCATTTTCATAGCGCCATAATTTCTAGCCATCACCGCGCTCACCAATGCAGTAGCTTTGCCGCAGAGTTGATCTACAGTTACGCCATTTTCGAGCAGAAATTTCATAATCTGATCATCACTTTTTCCAGTTGAATTATCAGCAAGGACATTAGTAGAGGCCATATATAATGCAGTAGGATGGTCAAACATATCATCATTTATATTCATTCTACAATCCACAACTCTTGGTGCCATTTTGACCATAATTTTGGCTGTTTTGAATTTATTAAATCGCATCGCCACATGAAATGGCTTAAATCCATCAGCGCTATAATAGTCAAAGACAGCTCTATTTTGCATATACATTGCAACTAATGCCTCAGTGTTGCCAACTCTTGCTGCTTCATGCACAGGAGAATAGCCTTTTACTGCTAGTGATATACCTTGCTTAGTAGGATCTTCAAGTACTACATCATTGACTTCGGTTTTAGGGGATAACTTTGTAACTTCATTTTGAGATAATATGTAGTCAGCATTACCTAAATCACCCAATTTTATATGCGGCACTAATAGCCTTACTATTTGATTACGCCCTAAAGTTGTTGCTAGATTTAATATAGGAAAATCAATATCAGCCAATAATTTTTTATCTATTATTAGCTTTATAGCTGAAGAAAAATCATTTTGTACTGCAAAAATTGCAAACTTAGTAAGTACAAGATTTAATTTGTTAGTCTCTGCTTTGCTGATAGCAACTTCTGGGCTCATCGTCAACACTGTGCGCATATTATCTATGTCTTGCTGATTAAGCTTTACAGTTTTATTCTCTTTTGCTTTGTAAGCCGCCTCTAAAAAGCCTTTTAATTGTAGGACATTTTCAAATTTCGTAGTCTGCTGTTGTATAGCTTTCTTTATTTGTGATGACTTGAGTTTGGCTTTCATAAAAATGTATTTAAAATTTAAAGCTTAACATATATACATGTATTGTTAATATGTCAATGAATTTTAACTATCGATAAACTCTATGATAACCAGTGAATTGTGTGCTCTTTAAGGGAATATTAGAAAACGCGTATGAATTGTTTTTACTATTATAGTTAATCGCAATCCGGTTGTTACTAGCTAATAACTCTCGAGTAGTTTTTATAAAAGTTGTATTGCTTTTTTATAAAAATGCTATTACAACAAAGACCAACAAGGTTAGCTTTGATCACTAGAATTTAAAGAGACTAATAAGTTATCTTTACCTTTGACTAGAACGCTTTGGCCGGGTAGCAAAATGGTAATGCCGTGGACTGCAAATCCTCTATCGCCGGTTCGATTCCGGCCCTGGCCTCCAAATTTACTAGTAGCAATGCAATATATTGAACAATTTCTAGAAACAATTACTGCAGAAAAAGGGATAGCTGACAACACAGCATCATCCTATAAGAAAGATCTTCATGATTTTGAATCTTACATTAAAAAGAACAATATTAAAGAAATTGATATCTCTTCTACAAATATAGAGAATTATATAAAGACGCTAAGAGGTCATGGGTTATCTCCACGATCAATTAATAGAAAAATCTCGTCTCTTAAAAATTATTATAACTTTTTAGTTAGCGAAAACTACACAGATTTCAATCCCGTTATGGTGGTTGATCTTCCTAAATATACTGTTAGCCTCCCTGAGATACTTTCGATTGATCAGATCAGGACCTTATTGGGCTATTGCAGTGAAGATAAATCACCAGATGGAATACGCCTTAATGCAATGATACATTTGCTGTACGCTAGTGGTTTAAGGGTAAGTGAACTGGTATCACTAAAGTTAGTTGATATTACAAGTGGTCTTGATGTATTGCAGGTTCGTAGATCATTTTTAGTGAGAGGAAAAGGAGCAAAAGAAAGAATGGTGGTTATCAGCAATAAAGCAATAGAAGCCATAGAAAATTATATAAAGATTCGATCTCTATTTTGCAAAGGTAAGTCGTCAAAAGCACAAACCTACTTTTTTTCAAGCTTATCCGCTCAAGGTCATATGACCAGGCAGAATTTTGCTATTTTGTTAAAAAAAGCAGCAATAGAAGCAGGACTAGATCCTGAAATTGTTTCTCCGCATGTGCTAAGACATAGTTTTGCTAGTCATCTACTTGAGGGCGGGGCTGATTTACGCGTTATTCAAGAACTGCTAGGGCATTCTGATATTAGTACTACCCAGATATATACTCACGTTCAAACTAGTCACTTGAAAAAGACACTAAAGGATTTTCATCCATTAGAAAAAAAGAGTTAGCTAAAAAGAGGAAATAAATACTCTACGATAAAAGAAGTTATATAATAATCGCTAAGCTGATACTAGTAACTTTTTAGAATACAAGCTATAAATTATGCAACCAGGCTCATCCCAATTTATTGAATTACCAGACAAAGACAACACACCGCAACTGTACGGCGAATTATATGCAAAGTATAAAATAACTGGTACTCCATATCTAGCTTATAGAGATATGCCAGATATATTAAAAAAATATGTTATTGGTAACAAAGCGCTAGATTTTGGTAGTGGCACAGGGGAATCAACAATATTTTTAAAGTCTTGCGGATATAATGCTGTGGGTTTAGATATTAATGAGAAAATGATAGCTACATCTCAAGAACGTGATCAAAACGGACTCTATATAAAATTATCTGATAATAAAATTCCCTTTTTAGATAATAGCTTTGATTTAGTTTTTAGTAGTTTTGTTCTTCTAGAAATATCTTCAAAAGCACTCATTGAAAATATTGTCAGAGAAATTCATAGAGTACTGAGGAAAGGAGGTATATTCATTACCATTGGTGCAAATGATAATACCTACAAATATGACTGGTTGACTATAAATACTAATTTTCCTGAAAACAAAGATGTCAATAGTGGTGATAGGGTAAAAATCGAATTCCGTGAATTGTCTTTTGCCATATTTGACTATTTTTGGAATGACGATGATTACACAGATATATTTCATAGAGTTGGTTTCGATGTTGTTGACATTCATAACCCATTAGGTACTAAAAATGATGGATATAATTGGCGTGACGAATATAAATTTGCTCCTCACTCTGTCATAATCTCAAAAAAGTAGTTGTTTATTGAAGTATTTCTTAACTTCTAGCAAATATAGCTTGACAAAAAAGAGATGTAATATATGATGAGTCTTGAGTTTACTTAACTCTAAAAAATATCTGTTGGCTGCTCTTTAATAATAAAACATGCCAGGATAGTGCGCATGTATCAATCTCCTAATAATGATTTTGATTACGCCAATATAGAGTTTCTGATTATATTAAATTCAGGTTTAAGCTCAAAAATTGTTAATCAAAAAGTTATTAGATATTAAAAGGAGATTTATTTATGTCAACAGGCACAGTGAAATGGTTTAATGCTACAAAAGGTTATGGCTTCATTAAGCCTGACGAAGGTAGCGCTGATGTTTTTGTACATATTTCAGCAGTTGAAAAGGCTGGTCTACGCAAGCTAGATGAAGGACAGAAAGTAAGTTATGAACTTGCTACTGAGAAAGGTAAAACTTCAGCTACTAACCTACAAATCGCCGATTAATTTCAAAATATAATTTCGATTACTACTAAGCCTAAAAATAATTTTAGGCTAATTAAAATTATTTTGGAAATATCATGCAAAGTTTTGACACATTTTGCTTGCGTCCTGAAATTGTCAGTGCGTTAGGCAAACTTAATTTTACTACCCCAACGCCTATTCAAGCAGCAGCAATTCCTGTTGCATTGGAGGGTAAAGATATTATGGGTACTGCCCAGACAGGAACAGGAAAAACGGGTGCTTTTGGCATTCCGCTAGTATCTCATTTGCTTAATAACAAGCAAGATTCTGCTCTTGTACTCACACCAACACGTGAACTGGCTGTTCAAGTGATGGATATGCTGAAAAAAATTCTAGGTAATAGCAATGTAATTAATACTGCCTTGCTAATCGGCGGCGAATCTATGCCTAAGCAACTTAGTAATTTGCGTAGAAGAAGTCCGCGTCTTATAGTTGGAACTCCTGGTCGCATCAATGATCACCTGCTTCGTACTAGTATAAAATTAAATAACACAAAGTTCTTAGTGCTAGACGAAACTGATCGTATGCTAGATATGGGATTTAGTATCCAAATAGATAAAATTATTTCTCATATTGCACAAGACAGACAAACTTTAATGTTTTCTGCTACTTTGCCTAATAATATACTCAAACTTGCTGGCAAATACTTAGTCAACCCTGAGAGAATATCTACTGGTTCTACTTTTTCTCCAGCAACTCAAGTTAAACAAGAAACAATATTACTAGATAATGAATCCGATAAGTATAAGCAGTTACTAGCTGAGCTTGAGCAAAGAGAGGGTTCGGTCATAGTTTTTGTTAAAACAAAGTTTGGTGCAGATAAATTAGCCAAAAAGCTCCGCGGTCTGGATCATACAGCGGATGCTATTCATGGTGACCTTAAGCAAGGGCAAAGAACTCGTACTATTAACTCTTTTAGAGAAGGCAAAAATCGTATTCTGATTGCCACCGACATAGCAGCAAGGGGGCTAGATATTCCGCACATAAAACATGTTATTAACTTTGATTTGCCACAATGTCCTGAGGATTATATCCATCGTATTGGCCGCACAGCAAGGGCTGGTGCTGATGGATGGGCTATTAACCTGGTAACACCTCTTGATAGGAAAAAATGGACAGCGATTGAGCGCTTGCTTAATCCAAATTTGAAGGAGAAAAAAGAGAAATCTCCTGCAAAAATCAAGGCATTTAAGCGTGATAATCAAAGACGTATTAAAAGTAAAAAAAGGCCACAAAATAATAGTGCTAATGGCCAATTTCAAATGAAAAAAAGACGTAGTGCTTAGAAGCTACTACGTCTTCTTTAGATCTATTACAGAGCTATTTTTCTATCTTCCATTATTCCAAAGAATGACTTTGCAATAAAGCTTATTGCACATATAGGTATATTTTTGAAGGTATTAATAAATATTTATTAATTCATTGACATATTAATTAAAATTCATTAATATCACGTTGAATATCTAAAGATTAGCCAGTTTTCTTGGACTTATAGAGCAATTATTTACAAATAACATAAAAGATTTTCATTTATGAAAGGAAGTTTACCATTTTATCTGAAAGGACTAGTACGATATTTTGACAAGGAAGTATTGACAGAACTGCAGTCATTAGCAGCAGCCAATCTTGATATTACAGATAGTCGCGTAGTAAATAGTATGTTTTCCCAATGGGTACAACAAGATACTAAATTAGATGTAGGTGGTGCTGATCTAACACCAGAAGCATTTTTATTAGCTGCTAGTATTACTGCTAACACAGGAACTTTAAAAGAAGTTCGCTTTCAGGATTATAGATTCAAAGCGTATTTTCAAAGAGCAGTTGCAGAGCTGGTTAAATCAAACAGTATAGAAAATTTTCAATTCGCATTTTACCCAGAAGATGGACTAGATACACTTGCAATATCGACTAGATCACCTAGCATTTTATCAATAGGGTTTCATTATTGTCATGGAAAGTATAGCCGATGTGGCTAAAGCACTTGCTGTATCTCCTGTGCCGCATAGAGTACAAGAATGGGGCTTTGGTAATAATAGCATAGAAAAATATAGCCCAGATACAGCGGAAGAACTTATAAAGATAGATAGCCTAAGAAAAGTGAGTTTTGGCCTTAATGATCTAAAAAAGTATGCTGTTCCTACTGCTAAAGCTTTTGCAAAATCATCTAGCTTGCAAGAGCTTGACTTGCGCACTAATGGCATAAAGCAGTATGGTCCAGATACTGGAGAAGAGCTGGCTAAATCTAGCAGCTTATTATCTATTGTATTATCATTTAATAATTTGGGCAAGTACGCGCCAAAAACTGCCGAAGCGCTAGCAAAATCGCATAGCCTGAAAGAGGTTGATTTGAGTTATAATGAGTTGGAGCGTCATGCACCAGCAACTGCCAAAGCGCTCATAAAATCTACTTCATTAAAAAAAGTTATTATGAAAGATATTTGTTAGAGTGGTGAAAAAAAGCAGGAACTTGCTGAAACTAGGGGAGTATTTGAAGAACATAATAAATCTATTCAAGCATTAAAAGAAGTTTTGACTAGTCCGAATTTAATAGCAGACGGGGCAATAGATATGCCAGTTGATGTTATGGGTGTCGTTCAAGGTTTTATGTCTTCAGGCGAGATAGAGTTTGAAATTAGTTAATACTATTAGCAAATTAAGTTGAATTAGACCGTTTACTAGTCGTAAGTTATCCCGTAATTGTCATCACCCTGTCACCGGTTTGGCTTTTACAATCTCAAACACCCAAGAAAGTCATCAACTATGTTTTTAAGAAAAGAATTAAAGTCATACTGAATCCTTTGTGCAGCTGCCCGGTAAGTCATCCCAAACTTGATTTGGGATCCACCACTTAAAGCCGTTATAACCTCCAGTGTTGTTTGGATTCTGGGTCAAGCCCAGGATGACTAAAAGAAGAGTGCAGGATTTTAGGGAGTTGTCATCCCGAATCTCCTACCCTAGTCATCCCAAACTTGATTTGGGATCCACCACTTAAAGCCGTTATAACCTCCAGTGTTGTTTGGATCCCGGGTCAAGCCCGGGATGTGACTAAGAGTGGGCCCGGGGTGACTATTAGAGCGTCCGGGAAGACTATGATGACTATAAAAAGCGCCAAGGAAGAATGGATATTACGCTAACTCAACTTAATTTACTATATTAGGAAATAAAAACACCTGAGCCGATTTTAATCTTTTAGCAAAACGTATTTTTCAAATTTACCTTTTTCGTCTTTGTATTTATCTGCGTCTGGCAAGGGTGGTTTTTTTATTGTAACAGACGGCCACTTGTTGGAATATTCCTTATTTATCTCAATCCATTTTATTAAATCCGGAGATTCTTCCTTAATTGCATCTATTGGACATTCAGGAACACATACGCCGCAATCTATACATTCTTCAGGGTTAATGACTAACATTAATTCTCCTTCATGAAAACAATCAACCGGGCAAACTTCAACGCAGTCAGTATACTTGCACTTTACGCATTCATCAGTTACTACATATGTCATCTATTTCTCCTCTGAATTTTGCCGTTTTTGTTTTTCAATAATAGCTCTTGTTCCTAGTAGCAGAGCTAGAACAAAATATAATATATAGCCCAAGAACATTATAAATAAAGGTTTTAACATTGCTTGATCTATCGCAGGGCCACCAGATCTTAAAATACTTGCAGGTTGATGAAGGCTATACCATATATCAACTGAGAATTTTACTATTGGAACATTTATAAAGCCAATTATAGCCATGACCGATGCCGGTTTTTCTGCTCTTGCTAGATTATCGGGAGTATGTACTATCAACATGTAGCTAACGTAGATAAAAAACAACACCAGCATCGACGTGAGTCTTGCATCCCATACCCACCAAGTGCCCCAAATAGGTTTTCCCCACAAAGATCCTGTAATAAGAGTAATCAAGGTAAAACCTGCGCCAATTGGTGCTGCAGCAACTGCAAAATAATACGATAACCTAGTTTTCCAAACTAATGCTGAAAAACTACATAAGGCAATAAAACTATATACTCCTAAACTCATCCAAGCAGCTGGTACGTGAACATACATGACTCTTACCATCTGGCCTTGTTGATAGTCCTCAGGAGATGCAAATAGAGAGTAGTACAGCCCCAGAGCAAATACTATTGGCAGGATAATACTCAAAATTGGTATCAAAAATTTTTCAAGCTTGTGAAAGAAATTTGGCGATAGAATTTTCAGCATTACTTAATAACTATTGTTGATAAAATATTTTGTGAATATGTACTACCTTCATGGCATGACCTTCTGTAGCTAGGATATTTTTCTGGATTTGAATAAGTATCTTCTGAAAAATTATGAAAAATACTCACCCCTGCTTTTTCTAAGCCCTTTTTTACATATCCAACTAGGTCGAACATGAAATGGCTTTCTCTGGTTGAAGCTATAAAAAGATCCCGAGTACTATTATCTTGTTCTACAAAACTTTTATAGTAAGACATGTCTACTTCATAAGATTTTTGTGCAATGGCTGGGCCAATTATTGCTATCATAGACTCTGCTCCTAAAGTTTCCATTTTCTTCTGAAGCTTAGGTATAATTCCTAATTTAGCACTTTTCCATCCGCAATGTGCAGCTCCTATTACTGTGCCGTCTGTATTTGTAATTAGAATAGGAACACAATCTGCCGTTAATATTCCAAGAGCAACATTTTTTTTATCTGTACAAGAGGCATCAGCTGCAGGCTGGCTAGCGCAAGAATCTTCTGACGAATAATATATCTCATCACCATGAACTTGGTTTAGTATTTGCAAGTGGTGTACTTCGAGCTCATTTTTAATATTATCAATATTTTGGTTTACTTGAGCTAAATTAGCAGCATCTTTAGATTTGTGATAACTATAGATCCCACTAGAATTTGCGTATGTACGATCAAAAACCCTATAATAAACTTTATTTTTAATTAGTTCGTATAACATGGATAAAGACATTAATTATGCAGAGCCAAAATTATCAGAAAATATTGATACATACAATCAATTAGCTGAATTAGTTTCAGATTTTAATTCCAACTTTTCTTTAACGCTTGTAATTGGAGCAGAACTGGAATTTTACTTATCCCCAGAAGTTTCAATCGAAAAGCTAGAAAAGGCTATTGGGATGAAAATAAAAGCGGAGCGCGGAGCAAATCAATACGAGATCGATCTTGACCCAACAAGTAATTTAGTAAAAATTGCAAAAGACATAGATAATATCCGCAAGAAAATCACAAAGTCAGCAAAAAAACTAAAAGGTATGGCCGATTTTTTACCTAAGCCTTTTCCAAATGATTTTGGCAGTAGTTTGCATATACATATCAATTTTTTAGAGGATGATGATATAGAAAAATATGCAAATATATTATGTAGTTACACGCATAAATATTTAAATTATTTTTTCCATAAAACTAGCGATTTAAGTCGTTTGGATGATCGATTTATGGCTCCGACTCGTATTTGCTGGGGAGGGAATAATCGAACCGTTATGATCAGAATCCCTGATATGGCTCCAAGAAGACTAGAACACAGACTAGCAGGATCAAATTCAGACCCTGCTAAAGTGATTTTTGCAATACTTCATTCAATAAAAAGGGGACTTACTTACCCAAATCAAGTTAAGAAATATGATAAGATTTACGGCAATGCCTTTGATTCGCAATATGAACTTGAAAAAATCTCAGAAGTTTACAATTCAAGATACGCTACTAATATTTCGTAGTCATGCTGAGAGCTCAGCATTAGTCATCCTAAACACCGCGCGCAGTAGTCATCCCAAACTTGATTTGGGATCCACTTTAAAGCAACCACATCCTCAATGCTTTTTGGATCATGGATCTAGTCCGGGGGGTGTAAAGAGCGCTCGGGAAGAATTACAATAATTCTCTTACCTAATTTACTCTGTCTAAAGGTACTTATTCTTCAAATATTCAAGAAATATATCGGGCTCGATGGTTCTATGACCTGTAGCATTCTCAAGTAAATCAGCTGATTCTTTGCTGCTGCCAAGTGATCTAAGTTTAGAATTTAAATAGTTATTTAAGCTACTAAAATTACCTTGGCCGAGTTCAGAATCAATCTGTTTACTATTAGCTTTTGCTGCCTTCATTAACATACTTGCAATGATAGCACCATTTGTATAAGAAGGAAAATATCCAAGCCATCCTGAAGGCCAGTGTATATCTTGCATACATCCATCTTTATCCGTATCTGGTACAATTCCCAAATACTCTTTCATTTTTTCATTCCATAATTTTGGTAAGTCTTTAGCTTTAAAACCATCTTGTAATATTTCTTTTTCAATTTCAAAACGTAAAATAATATGAAGAGGATATGTCACCTCATCTGCATCTACCCTAATAAAACTTGGTTTTACCCTTGTAACTAATTTATATAAATTTTCCTCTGAATATTCTGGTCCGGCAAATGAAAACTCATCTCTGAGTAATTTTGCTAAAAATGATATAAACGATTTTGAAGTGCCAGCTTGCATTTCCATAATTAGAGATTGGCTTTCGTGAAATGCCATACCTAGCGCTCCACCTACGCTTTGAGTCCTATAATTTGCTGGTAAATTCTGTTGATATAGCCCATGACCAGTTTCATGAATTACTCCAAACAAACTTGAAAGAAAGTTCTTAAGATCATACCTGGTTGTTATTCTTACATCATCATTACTGCCAGTACAAAATGGGTGGACAGACTTGTCAAGCCTTCCTTGCTGCATGTTAAAACCCATTTTTTCCATGACTTTAAGGCCTATTGCTCGTTGAGTTGATTCATCAATTTCTTTGGACAAGGGTATGAATTTTTCTGTGCTTTGCTTTGCTGTTATTTTTGAAATCAGCTTGGGAAGTTCATTTTTGAGCCTATCAAATACTTTTGTAATTTCCTCAGCTGACCTACCTGGGTCAAAGGAATCGATCAAAACATCCACAGATGATTTACCAAGCTTTTGTGCTTGCATATTGGCTGCTTTTCTCACTATATTGAATACTCTGTCAAGGTATGGAATAAAAGATTTAAAATCGTTCTCAGCTCTTGCTTTTCTCCAGTATAGTTCACTTTCACTTGATGCTATACTAAACTCATGCTGCACCTGTGCAGTCAGACATGTTTGCTTCTCATATCCTTCTTTAATTAGCTTCAAATTCATTTTCTGCCAATTATCGAGTCCTTGCTTTTCCTTACTTGCTTCTTTAATTAGCTTTTCAAGCTCTTTGGAAGTAGACATATCATGAAGTACTGCAGCAAAGGTAGCCATTTCCTGACCCCTGCTAGCAGCAGAACCAGCTGGAATTCCAGTTGCCATATCCCAGTGAGCAATCATTGCAACATTTCGAAGGTGAGCCATTTTAGTAAGCTCTGCTTCAAGTAGATTATAATTCTTTATTTTTTCTGACATATCACCAAAATATTTAAAATTTATAAATCAAAGTATTTAACTAAGTCTTCAGCGGTTAGATTCTGTTTTTCTTGAGAGTTCATATCTTTAACTATTTGGCCATGATAAAGCATGATAGTTCTTCCTCCAAACTCAAGAGCCTGTGTCATACTATGAGTTATCATCAAAGCTGTCAACTTATGCTTTTTAACTATTTTATTAGTTAATTCTAAAATATTTTGAGCTATCTTAGGGTCAAGAGCCGCGGTGTGCTCGTCTAGTAATAATATTTTTGAATCTTGCATGGTTGCCATAACAAGACTTAAAGCTTGCCTTTGCCCACCTGATAATGAAGAAACTTTATCGGTTATCCTATCTTCAAGGCCTATACCTACTTCAGATAATGCCTCTTTGAACTTGGTTCTTAGATTTGTATTAAGGCAAGTTTTTAAACCCCTTTTTTGTCCCCGTCTAGATGCTATTGCCATATTTTCTTCTATAGTAAAATCAGTAAAAGTTCCAATCATTGGATCCTGAAAGACTCTTGAAACCAGAGAAGAGCGCTTTTCCATGGTAATATTTGTTACATCAATTTTATCAATAAACACTTTGCCATTAGTGGGGGCAGTATTACCTGATAGAATATTCATTATGGTAGACTTACCCGCACCATTTCCTCCTATTATAGTGACAAATTCTCCATCCATTACTTTTAAGTTAATGGATTTTAGAACGTGATTTTCAAGCTTAGTGCCTTTATTAAAAATTACATCAATATTTTGCAGTTCTATCATATGGCCCTCACACCTTTTTTCTTTTTTAGCCTGGTTAGTACCATTGTCACTGCAACGATTAGAGCGGTTAATAAATTTAGGTCAGATGCTTCAAGGCCAACATCAGATGCGTTTAGTGCGAAGCCAATTACTATTCGATATAATATTGATCCTACGGAGCAGGTAATTAGGGCTGTGATAATTCGATCTGGATGAATTATTGCATCACCAATTATAACAGAAGCCAGCCCCACAATTATGGTTCCAGTTCCCATAGAAATATCGGCAAAACCTTGCGATTGGGCAAAAATAGAACCAGCGAGTGCAACAATTGCGTTGCTAATAGCCAAAGCAATTATTTTCATAGTACCAGTATTAACTCCGTAAGCGGCACAAATTTTTTGATTAATACCAATAGCTCTGATAGCAAGACCTATTTCAGTAGCAAAGAATTTTGATATTAGTGCGACGATTATTAGTAGTATAATCAAAATGGTGCCAATCACTTGGCCACTATTAAATATGCTCATTGAATCAATGATAGCAATATTAGGGCGCCCCATTATTCTTAAATTAATAGAGTAAAGCGCGGTCATAGTAAGTATACTTGCAAGTAAGCCCAATATTTGCCATCTGACATTCAAATAACCAGTTACAATTCCGGCTATTGCACCGGCAATCATCGAAACCACTATTGCCATGTATGGATCCCAGCCTGCTATGATCATTGCAGCACTTACCGCAGCACCAGTAGTAAAGCTACCATCGACTGTTAGATCTGGAAAATCTATTATTTTAAAAGTAATATATACTCCAATTGCAACCAGCGAGTATATAAGCCCAATTTCTATTGCTCCAATTAGCTGTAACTGATTCATTTCTTATTCTCTTTTTGTTTAAATTTTATTGGTATTGAAATACCAAAGTTTTTTGCTATTTTCTCATTAAATTCTTTGCGAATGATGTTAGTAGTTTGAATTTTATTATCTAATTCTTTGCCATTTATCATGTCAGCAATCATTCCAGCTAATTGATAGCCACTTTTGTAGTAATCGGCTCCGACTGCAATCATTACTCCATCATTTACTAAAGTAGGGTCGCAAGAAATTAAAGGAATTTTATGCTGGTTACTTTGATTAACCATAGTATTCAGAGCCGAGACAATAAGATTATCTTGCGGGACAAAAACTACATCAACTTTGCCAACTAGGCTACCAAAGGCTGATTTTATTTCTGCTGAGTTGTTTATAGGTACTTTTTTTAGCTCTATTTCCTTTTTTTTCAGAATTTCTGAAAACTTATCTACTGTTATGGTTGAGTTTATTTCTCCATTATTAAATAAAACACCAACAGTTTTGATATTTGGCATAATTTCAAGTACAGTATCAACCATTTCATCTAGTGGTGGTCTGTCTGTAACCCCTATAACATCATAATCAACAAGACCAGCTCCCACTGGGTCAGTCACTGCTACAAAAGCCAAAATAGATCCCTCCTTTTTTGCCTTAAGTAATGTTTGTGCAGAAGGGGTAGCTATAGCAACCATAAAATCTGGCTTCCCAGAAGCTTGCTTTTGAGCAATTTGTACACTTGTAGCGATATTACCCTGTGCATTTGCAAACTGAATTTCTGCTTTTTCTGGGAGAATTTTTCTATCTTCTAGACCTTTTATAAGACCATTATAGGCTGCATCAAGTGCCACATGCGAAACAAATTGGTTCACAGTAATTTCTACCTTGCCCTCTGCCATAACATTAGTGATAAAGCTAATTATTATGATAAAAAATGATGTTAATATGTTCTTTTTCATTATTACTACCCCGTTATTTTTATTTTAATTCCTAAGACTTCTTTTGGTATCTCGATCTTTAAAGATTTTGCAGTATTTTTATTGAAATAAATCTCTGGTTGCGTAGGTTGTGTGATTTTTATAATCCTTTTGCCATGCAAAACTTCTGCAACCAGCTTTCCTGCCGCTTTTCCAACCTCATATTGGCTGTATCCAACGCATCCTAAAATTCCTTGTTTTACTGAATCAGGATCGCTAGAAAATACTGGCAGAGTATGGTCAATTGATAATTTAACTAGCTTTGGCATTGCTGCAAAAACGGTATTATCTGATGGTATATAAACAGCATCTACTTTGCCTATAAGGCGCTGAAATCCTTGAGCAATTTGGCTCGAAGTGGTTATAGATGATTCAATTGAACGTATATTGTTTTTTTCTAATACTTCTTTTAATGCAGTAATGGTTTTTACTGAATTGGCTTCACCAGAGTTATATATAAGTCCAACGGTTCTTATTTTTGGCAAAATTTGTTTTATTAGCTGCACCTCTTTTTCTAATGGTGGACTGTCCACTGCCCCTGTAATATTAATTTTAGGTTCATCAACATTAGAAACTACTCCTGCTGCAACAGGGTCAGTAACCGATGAAAACACTATTGGTATATTTGAATTTTTTAATTCATTATACGTAGTTTGTAATGATGCTGTAGATATTGGAACTACAACATCAGGATTTTTTGCATGAAATTCCTTGGCTATAGCAACAGAGTTTGCTATCGAACCTTGAGCATTTCGATAAATTATTTTGATATTTTTGCCAAGTTCAAATTTTTCTTCTTTTAAAGCGTCAATTACTCCCTGTTTCGCTTGAACAAGGGATTCATGCTCAACAATTTGGGTTATGGCGATTGTTTTAACTGGATTGGCAAATACACTATTTATCTGAGTAACACAGATGACAATCAGGCAAAGCAGGCTTGGGATCTTGATGTTTCTTTTGTTTGTATTTGGTTGCATTTTATTTTCCTATTCTTATTTTGAGTTATTAATTTTTTTTGATAAATGGCATAGGAGCCATGATACATAGACACTTGATAATATGAGCAAAAGCCCATAAATCGAGAAACCCCGAATAGGTAAGAGTTAAGTGCTATGTACAATTTATCAGTCATTTATAACTTAAATAAAATAATTACAAACAGACCTGCATTTTATTCTAAGCTAGAATGATAGTCAATATTTAACTGATATGTAACTTACCAAGACTATTAAATTTAGTCATTGCATAATGACTAAAAGAGTGATGATGAGTAAATCAAGTAGTGGCAACAAGATAACTTAGCTACCTTTTTTGAATTTCCATATATTTCTGTGTCACAAGGTCGCCTATCACTCGGAGACCTTAAACCACATACAATATAATGCTGGTAAGAATACTAATGTCAGTACCGTGGCTACTGCAAGACCTCCCATAATTGCATAAGCCATTGGACCCCAAAATACTGTAGGAGCAATTGGTATCATGCCCAAAATTGCGGCAGCAGCAGTTAAAATTACTGGTCGAAAACGATGAGTGGTAGCAGTGACAACAGCGTCCCACCTAGACAAACCATGAGCAATTTCAGTTTCTATTTGATCTATAACAATCACAGAGTTACGTGCAATCATACCAACAAGAGCAATTATCCCTAGAATGGCAACAAAACCTAGCGGTTTATCAGCAACCAGTAATGTCGCAACTATTCCTATTAAACCTAAAGGTACTACACTTAGTACTAAAATAACACGTTGTATACTCTGTAATTGCGTCATTAAAATAGTTATAACAATTACCAACATTAAAGGAACCACAGCAGCGACTGATGCTTGTGATTTAGAACTTTCCTCAGTTGTACCACCAACTTTAACTTGATATCCAGATGGCAACGTGCTGTTAAACTCTAAAATTTTTGGACGAAGTTTTTCTACTACTGTTGCAGGTAAAGTATTTTCTGAGGTATCAGCTTGCACAGTAATGGTAGGTATACGATCTCTTCTCCAAATTAAAGGGTATTCTTGCTCATACTCCATACTAGCAACTTGCATTAGCGGGACTTTATTACCGCTTGGAGTAGAAATTTGTAATGTACTTAAGTTATTTAGGGCGGTTCTTTGTTCTGTTTCTGCACGAATTAATAAATCTATCAAGTAAATACTATCACGTATTTGGGTAATCTTCATTCCAGAAACTACTGCATTTAAAGCACTTGCCAAATCCTCTGAGCTTATACCAAGAAGTCGAGCTTCATCTTGGTTAACTTTAATTCTTAATACTCTAGATGGCTCAATCCAGTCAAAATTTATATCTCGAATTTGTGGTTCTCTTCCTAGAATTTCAGCAACTTTATAAGCTATTGTCCTTACTTGTTCTACATCATGACCACTTACCCTGTATTGTAGTGGCCAACCTACTGGAGGTCCCATTTCAAGTGGCACAATTCTACTATTTATGCTGAAAAAATTCTCTTTAAATTCTTTTTGTAAATAACTACGCACCCGTTCTCGTGCTTCGATATTCTTTGTTACAATTACAGTTTGAGCATAAGATGGATTAGGTTGTGCCCCCTCTAGTGGCAGGTAAAAACGAACTGCACCACGCCCTATATATGAGCTCCATCGCACAATATCGGCATTGTTTTCTAACAATTTTTCCAGTTTTGTCACCGCGTTAGAAGTAGCAAAAATAGAAGCGTTTTGAGGTAGCTGCATATTTACCAGCAGTTCTGGACGATCGGAAGATGGAAAGAATTGATGAGAAACAAATTTCATACCCATAATTGATAAAATAAACAATGCTATTGTTATAGCAATGGTTTTTCTAGGAGAGCGCATAGCAGCTAACAAAACCGTGCGAAAGGTATTCATCAGCCTACTTTCTTTGCGTTGATGATTCTTTGGTTTATCAGGAAGAATTATCAAACCCAGTAAAGGCGTAAACACCACTGCTACAAACCATGAAGCAATCAGAGCAGTAGCAATAACTGCGAATAAAGAAAATACATATTCACCTGCAGCACTTTTGGCAAAACCTACGGGAATAAAAGCTGCCACAGTTACTAAAGTGCCTGTAAGCATAGGAAAAGCGGTAGAAGTATAAGCAAATGTAGCAGCTCTTACCTTATCTAATCCTTCTTCAAGTTTTGTAACCATCATTTCAACAGTAATCATTGCATCATCGACTAATAATCCAAGAGCTATTATTAAAGCTCCTAAAGAAATCCTTTGGAGGTCAATATGAAAAAATTCCATTACTATAAAAACTATAGCTATTACTAATGGAATGGAACAAGCAACTACCGCACCTGCACGTAACCCTAAACTCAGAAAACTTACGAAAAGAACAATGATAAATGCCTCTTCCAAAGATTTCATAAATTCAGCAATGTTCTCTTCTACTACTACGGGCTGATTAGCAACAAGATGATATTCTATACCAATTGGTAAATCAGCATTAATTTTTTCCATTGCTTCTTTTATATTTTTTCCTAATGCCAAAATATCTCCGCCTAGAGTCATAGAAATAGCAAGTCCTATAGCTTGCTTTCCATTAAATTTAAATAAAGACTGGGGAGGATCGATATAATCTCTTTTAATGGTGGCAATATCAGTGAGCGGAAATAATTTACCGTTTATATTAATATTTATATTGCGTAAATCGGCTTCTGATTGGAAGCTTCCAGACACTCTTAGTGACAATGTTTCATTTTCTGTTTGTATTGTTCCAGCTGGTTTTACGGTATTTGTCGATTGTAATATCTTAATAAATTCTTGTGGCTTGATTCCAAGCCCAGCAAGTCTTCTAGTAGAAAATTCAATGTAAATTTTTTCTTCCTGGTTCCCGATAATATCTATTTTGGATACATCAGCAATTTGTAAGAGTTTGGATCTTACCTCTTCAATGTAGTTCATTAGCTCTCGCCCAGAAAAACCATCTGCGGTAAAGGCATAAATGATACCATAAGTATCACCAAATTCATCATTAAAGAAAGGGCCCACAACTCCTTGCGGCAGGGTAAGTGCAATATCTCCTAATTTTTTTCTAACCTGATACCAACTGTTTGGCACTGAAGAAGGTGAAGTAGAACCTTTTAAATTAACAAAAATAGTAGAAGAACCTGGAGTAGTAAAGCTACGGATATAATCTATATTAGGTGTTTCCTGTAGTTTTTTTTCTATCCGCTCAGTAACTTGATTTATCGTTTCATCAATAGTTGCACCAGGCCACTTTGTTTGTACTAACATGGTTTTAATTGCAAAAACCGGATCTTCATTTCTGCCAAGACGAGTGTATGATAAACTACCAATTATTATTAAAATACCCATTAGGTACCATACAAACTCACGATGGTTAATTGCCCATAGCGAAAGATTAAAGCGCTCTTTCATTACTTAAATCCTCTATTCCTCTAGTATTTTAACTTGTTGTCCAGGGTATAATGAATGAACTCCTGCGGTTACCACGAGTTCACCATTTTCTAGACCTTCAGCAATAATTACCGAATCGTGATTATAACTCATTATTTTGACGTTTCTTAAACTTACGGTATTATCATCAGAATTTACAACCCATACTGCCGGGCTTGAATTGGATTTATTTAGAGACATTACAGGTAATTCAATAGCCGATCCCCTATTTAAGGTAACACTCCCAGTGACGGTTGAGCCAAGTTTTAACGCTTCAGGAGGGTTTTTTAATCCGACTTTAACAGTAAATGTACGAGTTGCCGAGTCTGCTTGAGGGGAGACTTCTCTAACTACTCCAGTTGTTTTTATACTTGGATCATGGCTTAAAGCCACTTCAATTGATACTAAATCATTAGGACGTTTGTTTTGAAACAGTTGTTCAGGTACGTTAAATACCGCATCTTTTCCTTCATTAGTAGCTATACGCATAACAGCCTGACCTGCTTTTACTATTTCTCCTGCCTCTGCTTTAACCGCTATAACTACACTAGTAGTATCTACCTGTAAATTGGTATATCCAACACGATTCTGAGCTTGACTCAAGTTAGCCTCAGCACCTTCTACTTTTGCCTGCTCAGATTGTAATTGAGAAAGAGCATCTTCATATTTTGCATTGGTAATAACTCCCTTACTGAGCAAGGTTTTTTGTCTAGCTTCGTTACTGGTTGCCTGCTCTAAAGCTGCCTTTACGACATTAAGATTTGATTTTGCTGCAGTCAGGTTATCTTTTACATCCTGTGGATCAAGACGAGCAACAATTTGCCCTGGAGTGACAAGATCTCCTACAGAAACAAGTCGTTCTATCAATTTACCGTCTATACGAAAACTAAGATCTATGGCATTCTTTGCTACAACCTCTCCAGTTAAAGACAAAGATTGGCCGGCTATTTTATGCACCACTTTAACCACTCGCACTGGGCGTATTAGCTTATCAGGCTCCTGTTTAGAGGAATTACCAACAGATTTGAGTGAAATCGTTACAATGATAAAAATAAGGATAGTACTTAGAGTATATTTATTGATTAGGCGAAAGCCTGGCTGAATTATCGGCATCTTTTAAGTAATAAATTTCATGATACAACAAATAGAAGATATCATTCCAAAGTTGAATTTTATTCTATTTTTTCACCAATTAAGATAATTGGCAATTATCTTAAAGACCGATGTAGCAGAATTATTACATTTTAAGTATTGATATAAAATTTTAGCTACTTCTTCTTTGTCTTAGAAGCAATAATTCCTTCTGCTTCACTTGCACTAATTGAAAACAGGTCAAACGATTTAGGTATAGAAGTGAATTTATTTTGATATTTAATATATGGGCCAAATTTGCCAATACCTATACAAATTTCATCATCTGTTTCTGAATGTCTGCCTATTACCATAGGAAGATTAAGCAAATTAAGAGCAAGACCTAATTCAACTGAATCTGGTTTGACACCAGCTGGTAATTGGACTCTTTTAGGTTTGTCAGTTTTACTATTTGCTTGGCCAAGTTGTACATACCATCCATATGGACCTTTTTTCAAAAATACGCTGATCCCGTCTCTATTTTGCCCCAGTTCTCTATTATTATCTTCAATGGGCGTGCTTGACTCTTCACCTTCTTCGTTTTTAGATATAGTTTTTTTGTAATTACATTCAGGATAATTACTACAAGCTAAGAAAGACCCATACTTTCCAAGTTTAAGATTGAGCGTCCCATCGTGACAAGTTGGGCATTCTTTATTTTTCTTATACTGCTCTGTTCCTTCTTCTCCAAATAAATGGTAATCTAGCGATTTTTCAACATATTCAATTATATCAGAAATTTTGTGCTCACTAACTTTGCTGGTATTATCGCTAAATCCTGTCCAAAATTGTTCTAATAATTTAAGCCAATTTCGATCGCCGATCGCGATTTCATCAAGATCAGTTTCAAGTTCAGCAGTAAAATCATACTCAACATATTTGGCAAAGAAACCAACCAAAAAGGCAGTCACTAACCTTCCTAAATTAGTTGGATAAAAACGTTTTTTCTCTAGCTCTGCATATTGTCTATCTTGCAGGACCGATATAATACTTGAATAGGTTGACGGTCTGCCGATTCCTAATTCTTCAAGTCTTTTAACTAGACTAGCTTCAGAAAACCTTGGAGGAGCCTCGGTAAAATGTTGTTCAGGTAAAATTTTATCAGTTTTGATTATTTCCGCTTCTTTTAAAGGAGGTAGCAGTTTATTTTCGTCGTTATCTTGCTGGTCATCGATTCCTTCTTGATATAGCTTGTAATATCCATCAAAGGCTACGGTTGAGCCTGTTGCCCTTGCAATAAAATTTTTATCATCGCTAATTATATCGACCCCTACCATGTCTATTATGGCTGATTCCATTTGGCAAGCAACCGTTCTTTTCCATATTAATTCGTATAGTTTAAGCTGATCTTTATCAAGGTCGTGTGCAACGATTTCAGGTGATAAAGAAATATCTGTTGGTCTTATTGCTTCGTGTGCTTCTTGAGCGTTTTTTGATTTAGATTTATATAATCTGGCACTGCTAGGAAGATAATCTGGGCCATATTTTGCTTTGATATGAGTTCTTATAGCTTCGATTGATTCGGTTGATAAAGTGACGCCATCAGTTCTCATATAAGTGATTAGACCGATATTTTCACCTTTGATTTCTACTCCTTCATACAGTTTTTGTGCTACCTGCATCGTTTTTTTTGTACTAAATCCTAGTTTTCTTGAAGCTTCCTGTTGCAAAGAGGAGGTAATAAAAGGTGCAGCTGGACTCCGTTTTTGTTGTTTTTTCTGAATGGATGATACAGCAAAATTCTGCCCCTTTAGAGCGCTTGTAATCTTATTAGCCGAATCTTCATTGGGAATAGAGAATTTCTCTAATTTTTCTCCATATGAGTGCGTCAGGGTTGCGGTAAATGGATTATTTTTGCTATTTTTTACATCGACTTTGATATTCCAATATTCCTGACTTTTGAAACGTTCAATCTCGTCTTCTCTTTCACAGATCATCCTAAGCGCAACTGATTGAACTCTTCCTGCTGACCTACATCCAGGTAGCTTTCTCCATAAAATTGGTGATAAAGTAAACCCAACTAAGTAATCGAGAGCACGCCTTGCTTGTTGCGCATTTACCAAGTTTTGGTCGATATGCCTCGGGTGCGCCATTGCATCAAGAACGGATTTTTTAGTAATTTCATTAAAGGATACTCGCTTGAATTTATCTTCTCCTTTAATGGCTTTTTTTTCTTTAAGTATTTCAGCAATATGCCATGAAATTGATTCACCCTCACGGTCAGGATCCGTTGCTAGATAAACTTCATCAGACTGTTTTGCCAGTTTAATTATTTCATTGATATGTTTTGTGCTTTTATCTGAAATCTCATACTTCATTGCAAAATTTTGTTCGGGTAAAACAGAACCGTTTTTAGATGGTAAATCTCTGACATGACCAAAAGAAGCAACGACTTTGTAGTCTTTGCCTAAATATTTATTTATAGTTTTTGCTTTCGCAGGTGATTCAACAATTACAAGTTTCATATCATTTAATACAGCAATGAAATTTTATTTCCTACATGGCGAACTATTTTACCTGCTAGCTCTAATTCTAAACATATAGTATAGATGTTTGGCATAGGTAAATTAGTCATGTTACTAAGCAATTCAATCGATACAGGAGATGATGAAAGTAATTTTACAACCATGTCTCGCTCATCGTCATTTATCGCTAAGTTCTCACTTTCCATAAAGGACGTGAAATTATTGCCAGAGTTTTCGCTTTCTTCAAGTACTTTCTTAAAATTTTTATGATTTGCGAATGCAGAAATCACATCATCAGCTGATTCAAGCAAAAATGCACCATCTTTGATCAATTTATTAGTTCCCATGCATCTTGGATCTAACGCAAAACCAGGAGCTGCAAAAATATCTCTACCTTGCTCTAGTGCAAAATTAGCTGTAATGAGTGAACCTGATTTTAGGCTTGCTTCTATGACAATGGTTGCAAGAGAAAGACCTGAGATTATTCTATTTCTCTGAGGAAAATGTTGGGCTAGTGGCTTAGTGCCTATAGGAAGTTCTGCTAGTATAAGGGATTGATGCGCTAATTGTTCAAATAATCTTTTATTTTCTAGTGGATATATATGGTCAATTCCTCCAGCAATAACTGCGATAGTACTACCGATACTTGCCGTATGAGCTGCAGTGTCAATCCCTTTTGCAAGGCCCGATACAGTCATAAAACCATTTGCTACTAAGTGCTTGGCAATTTGCGCGGCAAAACCTCTTGAGTTAATGGAGCAATTTCTTGCCCCAACTATTGCTATAGGTTTTTCGGCATTTAGTAATTCAATATTACCTTTGTATGATAATACGGGAGGGAAATCGTATATTTTAAGTAATAATTCGGAAAAATTTAAGTCCTGGTAGGTTATGATTTTAGCTTCAGCTTTGTTATGAGCCTCGATCTCTTTTAACGCTTCTTCTTCCGAGCAGATTTTAATTGGTTTTGATCTACCACCACGAAGTGAATATTCAGCGATATTATCAAGTGCGTTTTTAGCAGAACCAAAAAGGCTTACCAGATTCGAGAATGTTTTTGGACCAACATTTTCACTTCTAATAAGCCTTAATATATCTATAGTTTCCTGACTATATTCCAAGCTTTGTTTCTTTGGAAATAGTTTATCAAGCATTAGCCTAATTCCTATAACCTTTCAGCATTTGAGCTTAAATAATCAGACACACCTTGATGACTTGGACTCATAGCCTGCTCGCCTTTACGCCATCCTGCAGGACAAACTTCTCCATGTGTGCTATGATGCTCAAGCGCATCTATCATTCTGATGGTCTCATCAACATTTCTGCCAAGTGGAAGGTCGTTTACTAGGAAGTGTCTAATTACGAACTCATCATCAATCAAAAATGTTGCACGATAAGATACACCATCTGCATTTAATACATGATATGCATTTGATATTTCTTTCTTCAAGTCTGAAACTATTGGGAATTGAATATTGCCGATACCGCCTTTATTTACAGGCATTGCTTTCCAAGCATGATGCGAAAAGTGAGAGTCAACACTTACAGCGATTATTTTCGTATTTCTAGCAGTAAACTCACCAAGCCTATTATTAAAGGCAATAATTTCAGATGGGCATACAAAAGTAAAATCTAGAGGATAGAAAAATAAGATTCCTACATGTCCTTTGAGATATTTTTTTAAATTAAAGTCATTTACAATGCTATTATCTGGCATTACTGCTTTTGTCTCAAAATCCGGTGCTAATTTTCCTATAAAAGGATTCATGATAAACTCCATTAGTGAAATTGTTTTATCGGATAATACTAATAATATTACATTAAAGCAACCAGTGTTTGTAGTAGGTATAATTAACCTTTTTGTAAAACAGCTGTAATGAATTGAGCTTCTCTTCCTTCTTTTTTAGCTTTGAGATGGTATTTCGTCATTATATATCCGTCATGAGGAATATCAAAATCTTCATTTTTTAAAAAGAATGCTGAGTCATTTTTAAATAATTTTTTTACCAGTAGAAAATAATCATCAATATCGGATGCAAAGCTGATGAAGCCAGAATTTTTAAGTTTCTTTTTCATTGTTTCAAGCCTCCGCGAGTTTACTAAACGCTTTTGTAAGTCTCTTCTTTTTGGCCACGGGTCAGGAAAAAGTATGTATATACCATCAAGGCTATTATCTGGAATTTGCTCAAGTAAAATATCAACATCATCAGGCCAAATAAGGAAATTAGTAATTTGGAGATTCTTTAAGAGTTTAATAGTTCTTGCGACTCCATTAATAAATACTTCTGCACCAATTATTAAAGATTCTTTGTTATTCGATACTTGCGAGACAAAATGCTCACCCATACCAAAACCAATTTCAAGAAATGTCTGTTTATATTTTGATTTATCAAGCTTATCGGCACTATATGTGTAAATTGGCAAAAACTCCTCAAGAGTTGTTTTACTCAAATTAGTTAATGTTTTTCCAGAGCGCCTTGAAAAGGTTTTAAAATTCTTTTGTTTATAAGATTCGCCTTGCAAACTGGACATATTTTATTATACTCTTTTCACATAAAAATAAGGGGTCATAGCTCAGTTGGTAGAGCGTTTGCATGGCATGCAAAAGGTCGGGGGTTCGATTCCCCCTGGCTCCACCATTTTTCATCGTAGACATAATATTTAGAATCTTCTTTAGATTGCTATCTTAATTTATTTTGTGAAAACTACATAGAGTGGATTGCAAATAATGCATCCTATTTTAGTGATGTAGAATTATGAAATAGAATCGTTAGACAGAAGAACCAAACCAATATTTTTGCTGTATTACCCCTATAACTAGTACAAATCGTCCGTGTAATCTTTCGAAAGTTCGCCACTAACTTCTACACAATCATTTTCTTCAGAAAAATTACTAGAACCACCTACTACTTCTTCTTCTATTTGGGTAGAAAAATAGTCATCGAACAAGCCCTTTGCACCGCCACCAACTGAAAACGCCACTTTTTCGACTAATTCAGGCTGTACTTCAAGTTTTGTAAGAATTGCTGAACCGTATTTTTGAATTATTCCTTGCAACTGGGATATGTTTGCGTTATTCAGAATCAGAACGCTGGTAAATTCTGGAGCCAAAGTTTTATGACGAATCGCATAAGTCCATGGGCTCAAACCATCAACCATCAGATCGGGGCTAGCACCCTGCTCTAGTAGCAGATTAGCTGCTGCAACTTTTCCATTCTTCATAGCTACAACAAGTGGAGTTAGAGGCTTGTTATCTACGCTATCACCTGTTGTATAAAGATCTAGATTGGCACCTAGAGCTCTCAAAGCTTTTATAAGCTCCAACCCACCAGAACCAGCAGCATAATGAATAGGAGCAAAACCATGCTGATCAACTTCATTTACATTTTCTGCGTTTACAGTATTTAGCAAATCACCGAGATTCCAAGTAACTTTCGCTTTAGCCATATATAACAAATTAATTACATTCAATAGGTTTAATCTATAAAGTTAGTGACCTAGACTGTCAAGTATTTTTAGATTTTGTTTCAGGGCTATGCTTAGCAAACTACAGACAAAAATTTAAATTTAAGAGATTTTTCTAAAAAAGAAGAGGCTGGATGTAATCATTGTCATAGACTTGTCATATCGCTTAGGTTTATGATTTTCTCTGTAGTCTTGTTAAAAAGGAGCTCTGCATAAGTAGCATCACTCCTTTATAATTCTCATATCCACTGTGTACTCAATCCTTATTCCAAATCCATGGGGGTAGGGTATAGATTGAAACTTTCGCCTTCACCACCCATTACATGAATGCCTTCATACTCACCTGGTATCATTCCTTCTACAAATTCTATGTATTTCTTAACAGATATTCTATGAATACCATAGACATCGTCAGGTTCATGATGAGCTGCTACCAATTCTGATGAAGCTTGTGCTACTTCTATTTTTTCAGCTTGTTTCACTTTAACCTGTTCAATTTTTAACTGTTTTTTAGGTATTTTTCTCTTAATTTGTACATTATCAATATCATCGGAATGTTCTGATTTTTCTAGCACATAGATGGCTTGTGATTTTTCTGCTTCGTCTAAGTCTTGAGCCGCTTTGATACCCTGTAGCTCTTTCTTGATATATTTAATTTGAGCATGAACTCGGAGATGACCAGGTTTTAACTTCAATGCGGCTTTGCATTTTTGGTAAGCTTTTTTATAATTGTTTCGAGCCTCATCTCTCTCGTCCATACAATCAGCTTGGGCTACAAGAGCTCTAGCGCTTTGAATATATGAGTCAAAGCTTGAATCTGATTCAATATTTTCGCAGTTCTTTTCAACAGGTTTTCTTTTCATAAGATAACGTTTTTTTAATAGTTAATAACAACGAAAGTTAATCATAATTAAGGGTTGTTTTATGTCAAGAATTTACTTTTGTCTAAATATATTATTAATACTAGGTAACATAATATAAAGCTCTAACATTTCTCTTTCTTCCACCATGAGAGAAAAAAACCGCAAGCTATCATAAGAACAGATAACCAGATAAAACCTATCATTGGTTGATAATAGATTTTTGCATGTATTGTGGTTTGTTCAATTTTACTTAATACTGCATACATATCTTCGAATATGAATGATACGATATCTACTTCCTGAGATAGTGATTGTTCAATTTTGTATAGTCTATTCTCTGGTTTAAGAATAATGACATTATTATCTTGATCTTCAATTCTGAAATATGCTGTCTGTTTGAAGTAATTACTTTCTTCCGAAAATCTAATATCTTCTAGCTTTATTTTAAAGCCATTTTTGTCAATTGACTCTCCTTTTGTGCCAATGAATTCAATTTCACTGGACAAAGAAATATTGAGTAAAATTGAAATTGCAACAAGGCCAAAACCAAAATGAGCAAGTATCATTGAAAGTTTATTAATAGGTATTGTTTTGCTAAAGTAATGTGTATGTATTATTAAATACCGCAACATTTGTACGATCAGAAATATGCTAGATAACATGATAAAACTAGTCGTAATGCCTAGTGATAATTGATGTCTTAGGATTACTGTTATTACAGTACTTATAATAACAATAATAGTTGTAGAAGTATGGTTTTTTCTTGGTAAATAATGAATTAGACCGGCCAAAAAAATGATAGGGATAAATATAGGAACAAAGACTGATTTATAGTATTCTGGGTCGATTACAACCTCGGTATCTTGAAAAAAGTAGCAATATATAGGATAGATTAATCCTAGTATTATAATAACAGTGCTAAATAACCAAAAAATATTCCCAAGCAAAATAAAAGAGTCTTGTTGTGATTCTTTGGCATTACTTTCTAACAAGTTTTGCTTTGTCACAAAAATCCAAGTGGTAACCAAAAACAAAATTATGAGAATAGCAAAAAGATATAATCCTCTTTCTGGTGAGAAAGCAAAAGAATGTACTGATGAGATGATGCCGCTTCTAACTATTAATGTACCAAATATTATCAAGAGGTAACAGGCAAGAGAAAGCAAAACGCACCACTTTAAAAATAAACCTCTTTGTTGATAGGTAATGAGAAAGTGATGTAGTGCGATGCCTACCAGCCATGGAAGCAAAGAAATATTTTCAACAGGATCAAAGAACCAATAGCCTCCCCAACCAAGTTCTCTGTATGCCCACCACGCACCTAGTCCTATTCCAAGAGATAATAATGCAAGAGCATAATTTGAAAACTGCTTACATATAGCAACTAGGTAGTTGGCAAAAGATGCGTTAGTCAAAATCACTATAGCATTCACAAAAATGGCAAGATATAGAGTATTACCTAGGTATAATATAGGTGGATGAATGGCAAGAGCGGCATCTTGCAAAGTTGGATTTAAACCAATGCCTTCGGACGGGGTAAATGAAATGGTAGAAAATGGATTTGAAGAGCAAATTATAAAGATCAAAAACGAGGCTTGGACGAAGGCAAAAAGTCGCGCTCCATTATACCATACTTGTTCATTTAGAGTAATATTATACTTTTTTTCCAGGGCACTAAGATGAGAAAAATACAATATTGCTATTAAACCTTGAAGAGCTGTCCATAATAAAATTGATCCTTCATGACTTGCATAGCTTGCAGATATTTTATAAATGAGAGGTAATTGTGTGCTGGAATTTAATAAAACATTCTGAATTGAAAAATCAGAAACAACAAACGCATATATTAGTGTTAAATATGCACAAAATGGCAGACAAAAGTTGACGCTATAAAGGTAATAATTTTTTGTTTTTCCTTTGTAAAACATCAAACATAGGGAAAGCAGTAAAGCAGCGTGTATAATAAAATTTCCAAGAAAACTAATCACTTGAAAGATCTGTGCTATTTGACATAACTTTTACTTTTATTGTACGTATGCGATTATCAGTTTTGTCTTTGACTACCATTTTCAGTTGCTTATCTATTAAATATTCTCCTTCATGAGGAATTTTTCCTAATTTGTGAGTGATAAACCCTCCAATGGTTGTTGCATCAGTTTCTGGTATTTGCCAATTTAATTCTCTATTTAAATCACGTACTGGAACAGAGCCATCAATAATAAATGTATCAGGAGCAACTTTCTTGATTTTCTGTCTATTTAAGTCATGTTCATCGTAGATCTGGCCAACAATTTCTTCTAGTATGTCCTCCATTGTTACTATACCTTGTAAATCTCCATACTCATTAACCACGCATGCTATATGAGTTTGACCCTCTCTAAACATATGTAATTGTTGTATAACCAAAGAGTGATCAGGAACAAATACAGGATCATTTAGTAATTCTTTAATATTAACTTCACCAGATTGCTTGTGATTAGTGAGTTTATTCATTAAATCCTTAACATGTAGAATGCCAATAATATTATCACTAGTTCCATGCCAGAACGGAATCCTGCTGTGGTTTAATGAAAATACTGTTTTGATAATTTTATCAGTAGGTTGGTCTATATCTAAGGCAATTACCTTGCTTCTATGTACCATAATATCCGAAATTGATAAATTTCTAATATCTAGCACTCCGCCTAGCATGTCACGGTCATCTTTGAATACATTACCTTCATGCATATGATGTTCAATTACCCCTCTTACCTCATCTTCAGCTGAAATTTTTTGTGTAAGATCAATTCTAAAGATGTAGCAAAATGCTTTGGTAATCCATACTAATAATATATTAACTGGCTCCAGTATTTTTAGAACAATTATGAGCGTAGGTGTAGAAAGTAGGGCAATTTTTTCAGCTTTTGCTACCGCAATCGCTTTTGGTACCACTTCTGAAAACACAATAATCAAGAATGACATGACTATTGACGAAATTATGGTGCCATATTCGCTGCCAAATATTTCCAAGAAAACTCCAGTTGCAATTGTAGTTGATAAGGTATTTGCGATGCTAGTACCAATCAAAAGAGTACTTATTACCTTTTCTTTAATTTTTAAAATACCAAGAAGTATATCTGCTTTTTTGTTACCATCTAATTTGAGTTTCTGGATAATCCCAGGTGAAGTCGCAATTACAGCAGTTTCAGCGGCAGACATCATACCTGCTATACACAATATTAGCAGAACAAAAGATACAACAATTATGGTGGTCATCGACAAAGTTTTAAAAAAACATTTACTGAATATCAATTTAATTGATATCATGCAGCATTGACAAGAATTTTATTGAATTAAGGGAGAATTGGGAATGACAGATATTGCAAAAAGTGATGAATTGAATGAATTATTACAAATTAGCAACTCTACAAAAAGAGTGACTGTAGGGGCTCTGGAAGAATTGCTGTATAAGCCAATAAAAGTTCTTGATCATGGCTTTGTAAGAGTAGTCGATTATATGGGAGATGATAGTTCAATAGTCCAAGCTGCGAGGGTATCCTATGGGAGAGGAACAAAAAAGAGCTTGCAGGACAAAGGCCTCATAAATTATTTGATGAGGCACAGACATACCACGCCATTTGAAATGTGTGATATTAAGTTTCACATTAAGCTGCCTATATTTATTGCAAGACAATGGATTAGACATAGAACCGCTAGCGTAAATGAATATTCAGCTAGGTATTCGATATTAAGCAACGAGTTTTATATTCCAAATAAAAGCAATTTAAGCCCACAATCCAGTATTAATAAACAAGGAAGAAGTGGCGAATCATTACCTGATGATGTAGCAAATAGGGTTTTAGAAATTATGAAAACAGATGCTATGAATTGCTATAATCATTACGTTGAAATGATGAATGAAGACGATAAAGGAAATATTGTTGACGAAAATAATGTTGGTATTACAAGAGAGCTTGCGAGAATAAATTTGACACTGAATACATACACAGAGTGGTATTGGAAAATTAATCTTCACAATTTATTACATTTTTTAGCGCTACGTGCAGACGAGCATGCCCAGTATGAGATTAGGGTATATGCTCAGGCAATGCTAGATATTGTTAAAACTTGGGTTCCTTATGCTTATGAGGCATTTGAAGATCACAGAATGTATGCAACAACTATTTCTAAAAAAGGTATGGAGGTTGTGCGTGCACTAATTCAAGGGAAGGAAGTGAATCAAGAATCTAGTGGGATGAGCCCAAGAGAGTGGGGAGAGCTTATGGTAGCTCTAAAATTGAATAATTCATGAACCGAGCTATAATTATTTGTGGACCTACTGCAAGTGGTAAGTCACAATTTGCTCATGTTCTAGCTTCAAAGTATAATGGCGAGATTGTTAATGCAGATTCAATGCAGATTTATAAACAGCTTAAAATCATTACATCTTCTCCGCTTCAGGAGCAAAAGCTGGAACTTAAGTATCATTTGTATAATTTTTTGGATATAGATAAACATTTCTCTGCTGCGGATTATGCTAATATGGCACAAAGAGAAATAGAGAATATAAACGAAAAAGGAAAAATACCATTTGTAGTTGGTGGAAGTGGTATGTATATAGATATGCTCCTTAATGGCTATAGCACAATACCATCAACAGATGCTGACGTTAGGGAGAATGTTAGAGCTTTATATCAAGAGCTTGGGTCAGCTCAATTTTTCCAATTATTAGAAAAGGCAGATCCTGAAGTTGCAAAGATCTTAAATGTTAATGATAAGCAGAGAGTGCAAAGAGCCTATGAGGTAATTAGTCAAACTGGTAAATCGATACTCTATTTTCAATCTAAAGGCCGTCGTAGAGTTTTGGAGGACTATCAATTTACTACCCTCTATATCCTCCCTAAAAGAGAGTTGTTATATGAAATGTGTAACAAGCGATTCAAAGAGTTTGTAAATAATGGAGCAATTGATGAGGCTAAATATATATTAGATAATTATCCTAATCTAGACGCAAGCGGTGCAAAAGCATTAGGACTGCAGGAGTTAATGTCTTACCTTAAAGGTCAAATAACAATAGAAAACGCAATTGAAATAGCATCTGCGAAAACAAGACAATATGCCAAAAGGCAATGTACTTGGTTCAGCCACCAATTAAGGGAGAAAAGTGAAATAATTTATGATAACTTGGATCAGTATTATAAAATTGTTGACTCATTTACAATAACTTGAGTTAAGTAGGCGTAAATTACTATTTTCATTGCTTGCTTTGCTGTTGAATTCAACAAAGCATCGGGGTTATAACTGTTCTTAAGTCACCCCAAACTTGATTTGGGGTCCAGATAAACAAACAGTGGACCATGAATCAAGTTCAGGATGACCAGAAATCGATAAATTATGGATTTACCGCTTTAGTAACAGCTGACGCAGTGCCTGCTGTAGTTTCAGCAACATGACCTGCATTATTCATCACATTTTTTGTTACATGATCTTCTACTTTCTCTTTTTTGTGTGTAGCTTTTTTATGCTCGGCTTTTTCTTTCATCATCTCTTCGCCTTTTTTCATATGATCTTTCTTCATATGATCTTTCTTGTGCATATCTGAGCCCTTTTTCGCATGCTCTTTATGCTCGGCTTTTTCTTTCATCATTTCTTCACCTTTTTTCATATGGTGGTGGTGCTTATGATGCATATGATGATGTTGCTTTTCTGCTGGTTCAGCTGATTCTACCTTTTTAGTTTGTACACCTGAACAGCTTGCTAGAACTAGTGTCAACGCAGATGCTGCTAGAAATTTAAGTGATCTAGACATAATATTATTGCTCCTAAATTAATTATTATTAAGTACCACGAATTCACCACGGTACCCTAAGACTGAGTTTATGACTACTTTTGATTACAGTCAATAACACAGCTTATTCTTTCTGTATTAATTTTTCAATACGATAGCTGTATTTACTCACTTGTGTGTAGATTATAGAATTGTTTAACACTATAAATTATAGCCAAAAGGTAACAGAGATTATATAGTTAGCTTATAGCAAACAATTATTAAGTACTAAGTAAATATGCAAGATACTTTATTTTATCAACAAACCGGACCTGTGAAATTAGGTGAGTTGGCAGATACTATAGGCTGTGATGTTCCAAATGAGGAAAGAAATAGGCTAATTAATTCAATCAAATCGCTATCCCAAGCTGAAGAAAATGATTTAAGTTTTTTAAGTAATAGAAAATATTTATCTGATCTGAAAAAAACAAAGGCAGCTGTATGTATCATACCAGCAGATTTATCGGAATTTGAAGGAGCTCATCCTATTTTTCTTAAATCCAAAAATCCATATTTTGCCTACGCTAAGGCATTAGATATGTTTTACCATGAACCTAAACAACACTTTACTATTGAAAAATCAGCCTACATTCATCCTGCGGCCAAAATTGGAAAAAATACTTATATTGGGCATAATGTTGTAATAAGTAACGATGTATCTATTGGTGATCACTCCTTTATTGCTTCTGGGACATACATTGGACAAAATGTTAAAATAGGCAATAGAGCTAGAATTGACTCTAATGTCTCAATAAGCCATTCGATAATAGGTGATAATGTAGTAATTTTGCCCGGAGCTAGAATCGGTCAGGATGGGTTTGGATTTGCAACGGATAAAGGAATTCACAAAAAAATATATCATATTGGCAGAGTAATAATAGGCAATGATGTAGAAATTGGTGCAAATTCTTGTATTGATAGAGGTTCTATGAATGATACAATCATTGAAGATTATTGTAGAATTGACAATTTAGTCCAAATAGGCCATAACGCTCATATAAAAAAGGGCGCTATTCTTGTCGCGCAAGTAGGTATAGCTGGCAGCAGCGTTATAGGATCGTACTGCGCTTTAGGTGGTCAAGTTGGTGTTGCAGGACATATTAATATAACTGATCAAGTGCAAATCGCTGGTCAGGGTGGAGTAATACAAGATATAAATAGCTCTGGTATATATGGCGGAACTCCAGCGGTGCCAATAAAAGACTGGCATAGACAAACTATTACTATAAAAAATTTAATAAATAAGAAACATGGATAATACAAAATTAGTTATGGATATAAATGAAATCATATCAATAATACCCCACAGATACCCAATGTTGTTGGTTGATAGAATTATTGATCTTCACAAAGGCAAAAAAATTTCTGGTATAAAGAATATCACTATGAATGAGCCTCAATTTACTGGACATTTTCCTGATAGGCCAGTTATGCCTGGAGTTTTAATCATAGAAGCAATGGCCCAATTATCAGCAGTATTGGTTGCAAAATCTATGGAAAGCACCCAACATAAGGAAGTTTTTTTTATGTCGATAGAAGAAGCTAAATTTCGTAAAATTGTTGAGCCAGGTGATTGCATGATTATGCATTCTAGTATAATTCAAAACAGAGGCAATGTATGGAAATTCAAAGCTTTCTCAGAAGTGGATGGCAAAGTAGCAGCTGAAGCAACGTTTACTGCTATGGTTAGGGATAAAACAGCTTAGGAAATACTATGATTCATGAAACAGCAATAGTAGGGCATAAAGTAAAAATTGGCAAAAATGTCCAAATTGGCCCTTATTGTATTGTCAGAGATGGTGCAATTTTAGAAGATGAGGTGCAATTAATCTCGCATGTGGTGACCGAAGGAAGGGTGACAATTGGAGAAGGGACAAAAATATACCCTTTTGCTTCTTTGTGCTATCCTCAAACACTAAAATATAACGGTGAGGACTCACAAATAATAATCGGTAAAAATAACACTATCAGGGAGTATGTCACTATTCAGCATGGTACATCCGAAGGGGGCATGACAACAAGCGTAGGAGATAATTGCCTTTTCATGGTTGGTGTTCATATTGCCCATAATTGCAAGGTGGGTAATAACGTAATATTTGCTAATTATGTAAGTCTTGCAGGACATGTTGAAGTAGGAGATTTTGCGATCCTTGGAGGCTTATCTGCAGTGCAGCAATTTTGTAGAATTGGCCCACATACAATGGTTGGTGGTGTATCTGCAGTAGTAAGAGACTTAATCCCATATGGTCTTGCCACAAGCGATAGGGCTCATCTAGAAGGGTTGAATTTAGTAGGAATGAACAGAAGAGGTTTTGATAAAATTCAATCTCTTGAAGCAACAAAAGTACTAAAAGAAATTTTTGATGATAATTCAGAACATGTATTTAATAAGAGAGTAGAACTTGCAAAAGAAAAGTACGCTAACAATAAAGTAGTACAAGAAATTATAGAGTTTATACAAAAGGATAAAACAAGAACTTTCTGTGGATATAAATAACAAGTTACCAAAACTGGGAATAGTTGCTGGCAACGGTGATCTTCCTATAGAAATCGCAAATATATACTCTTCAATCGGAGGACAATGTTGTATTGCTGCTCTTGATCGTGATACAAGTAATTTTATTTACCAATCACAAAAATTTTCGCTTGGATCAGTTGGAGCAATATTAGATTATTTTGAACAATATCAAGTACAAAACATTATTATAGTAGGTGCTATCAGTAGACCTGATTTTAGATTTTTAAAAGTAGATTTTGCAGGTTCTTTGCTAGTAGCCAAAATCTTAAAAGAAAAATTCTTAGGAGATGACAATATTCTAAAAATTATCACCGAACATGTCGAATCTAAAGGCTTCAAAGTAATATCGCCAAATGATGTTTTAAAGCTAACAAAATATAATTATGAAGACAAAACAAACAATAAACCCAGCAAACAAGATATCAATGATATTGAACTAGGAAAGAATGTTCTTCTTTCGCTAGGCCAATTAGATGTCGGGCAATCAGTAATTACATGCGATGGATATGTACTTGGTATTGAGGCTGCAGAAGGTACTGACAATCTAATTAGACGCTGCGAAATTCTTAGAAAAAAAACCCAAGGTGGCGTGCTAGTAAAAATGTCTAAATCCGCTCAAGATCAAAGACTTGATGTGCCAGTTGTAGGACCAGATACTATTTTTTATTTAGCAAAACATGGCTTTAATGGCTTAGCGATCGAAAAAAATAAGGTTATAATCATTAAGCCAGAGGAGACTTTTAAGATAGCCAATAACAGTGAGATATTTATCGAGTTTTTATGTTAATTTTTGTAAAAATTATTATTAGCGCTGTTTTAATTGCCGTTGCAACTGAGATAGCACGTTATAACAGACTTATTGCCGCTATCATTATTTCATTACCTCTTACATCTATTATTAGTTTTATTTGGATATATCTGGATCTAAAAGATACTGAAAAAATATCAAAAATAAGCATGGATATATTTTGGCTTGTCTTACTATCTCTACCGTTTTTTCTATCATTTTCGTTTTTATTACATCTAAAATATAGCTTTTGGCTAGCTCTAGGGATTTCATGCCTAATTTTGACAGTGTTTTATTGTAGTACAGCTTTTCTCAAGTCATATTTATAAATGTCCTGGACATATTATGTGTCTTGCTTATTCTTTATTTCCTCAAGCGCTTTTTTAAGTACCAAATCAATACCAGACCCGGTATAACCTGAGATAAGATAAATATTTTTCCCAGTTAGATCTGCTAATCTTTGCTGTTTATCTATGATTTCATCTTCAAGTAAACTATCAATTTTATTTAGACATATTATTTCTGTCTTATCTTTGAGCAAAGGAGAGTATGATTCTAGTTCAGTTCGGATTATATTATAACTTCCTTGTATATCATCAATTGTTGCATCAATTAGGTGAATCAAAACCCCGCAACGCTCAATATGCTTTAAAAACCTGTCACCAAGACCAGTTCCTTCATGTGCTCCAGCGATTAAACCTGGAATATCTGCTAAAACAAATTCTTCATCACTAATGTACACCACACCAAGCGATGGTTTTAGCGTCGTAAATGGATAATCAGCTATTTTAGGTTTTGCTGCGGTGCTTCTTGCCAAAAATGTAGATTTACCTGCATTAGGGAGACCAACAAGTCCTGCATCTGAAAGTAATTTTAATTTTAGGGAAATATTCATTTCTTCACCAGGCTCACCTTCAGTCCTTCGTCTTGGCGATTTGTTAACTGATGATTTAAAATGGGCGTTACCAAGCCCTCCTTTACCACCCCTTAAAATCTCAAATTGTTCTTGGTCGTTTCTAAAATCATAAAAACACAAATCACCTTCTTCAGAGAAAATCTGAGTTCCTACAGGTATCTCAATAACCAGTGAAGGCCTAGATTTACCAGATCTATTACCACCTTTGCCATTTTCACCATCTTGGGCCATAAAGTGACGATTAAATCTGAATTTTAGTAAAGTATTAAGATGTCGATTACTCTTAAATATTACGCTACCACCCTTTCCACCATCTCCGCCGTCAGGGCCACCACGATCTATATATTTCTCTCTGTGGAAACTGACAGCGCCATTGCCGCCACTACCAGATCTTATGTATATCCTAGCTTCATCAATAAATTGCATAAGTTTTTGCAGTATTTTTCATTACAAAGTGGATCATCTTAGCAGAAAATAAACATATTGTCATATATGATTTATTTGTTCTTTATCTATCTTTGGTATAGAATTTAGGTAGAAAATTATATTATTAGTGGTGCATAATTTATGTCTAAAACTACTTTGGAAGAGCTGGCACAAGCTCAAAGTCAACCATTTGAATATGCAGTATTTAGTGGGGGAGGAGCAAAAGGGGCAATCTACTCTGGTGTTGCAGAAGAATTAGCGCGTTCTGGCGTCCTAGCTGGAATCAAAGGTATTGCCGGAAGTTCAGCTGGAGCAATTACTGCTGCATTTATTGCATCTGGTATTACACCTGAGAAATTTAAAAAACTATCAACTGAGACTAATCTCAAAGGGCTTCTTGGTGATGGGTTCATGGTCAATAAAGATGGTAAACCTTTGTACAAATTGCTACAAGATACTGTAAGTAGTAATATTGCCGAATACCTAGGGACACAAAAGGACCTTATGTCATTATGTGGCAATAGAATTGCTGACATTAATAATCAGCTATCTGTACTACAAAATGATTCTACGCCTGAAGGAAAAGAACAATATAAACTGCTAAGTGAACATAAAGAGAGACTTCAAAAGGTTATAGATGGAGATGCGCAGGAACTAGTTGAGTTAGGAAAGAGAGCTAAAAGAGGAGATAAAATATTATTCAAGGATTTAGCACTTCTTAACATACTTGAACCAACTAAATTTAAGGACCTTGTAGTTACTGCAACTAATAAAGAAACAGGAGAGTTGACTATCTTTGATGCCAGAAATACTCCAGATATAGAAATTGCTATCGCATGCAGAGCATCTGCTTCCATACCTGTAGTTTTTGAACCAGTTGAAATAAATGGTGTTAAATATGTTGATGGTGGATATAGAGATAATATCCCACAAAAGTATTTTCCAGGTCAAGGAGAGGGTGCTAGGGATGTTACTGATTCAAATACTGAGATAGAGCAATCAAAAAGAAAAGGTAGAACTCTAGCACTTGCTTTTGGTGGGGAGGGAAGCAGCGTACACACTGCAATTTATACAGCTGAGAAAAAGATAATCAATCCTGGTTCTATTATGAAGTTCTGTATGGATGTAGTGTTCAAGTTTGTTGCTCGGGTTGGAGGTAAATTTGCTTACTCAGAAGAAGATAATAAAACTCATGAAGGCTTAAGAGAGAATGCACTTAACGTTATTGGTCTTGATACACGGGATGTAGGTACATTATCTTTTGATGATGCCCAAAGAAAGTCTGAATATTTACATGTTAAGGGCCAAATACAAACTGCACGACATTTTGAGAATCATGAAATTGGTGAGAATCTAGATAAGAATTTAAGTAGAAAAGAATTCGTTCTTTCTGTATTCGAAGAAAGTGAAAAGAGAGGGATATTATCATCACTAAAAGAAAAATTTATTGGTGGCAAAGATCAGAAACAAAACCAAATTCTAGCATTTGCAAAATCTGAGACATGGAAAGGAAAAGAAAAGAACGATGTTTTATGTGATTTTATAAAAGTTGCAGCAACCGATAGAAGTTCAAAAAAACTATCTTCAAAAACAACGACTATGGAAAAAGTAGTATTTGTTTTAAATAACCCTGCAACCCCAGCTCAAACAAGGAAAGATTTTGCAGGTTTGCTTGGCATAGACCCTAAAAAAGCCGTAGACTCTAAATTCAAATTCAAGACATCTGATTTTGATGGCTTACTCAAAAATCTTGAAAAAGCTAAACCAAACCAAATAACAAAAAAAGATACCATAAAGGGCATTTTGGCTAAAGGACAAAAAGACACTAAAGTCGAAGCCGTGAAGGAATCATTAGATAAACCAGCTTCAAGACAAAAGGGGTAGGGTTTAATATAAATGTCATTATTTATCCCCTCTTGCTCAAATTACTATGATGGCAAAATATCTGATCATTTTGATGGAGAACGTTTTTTTGATCCAGAAGTGAGAAATAATAAGACCTTAGGTTCTTTCTTAAAGTGGCAGTTTACCAGAAAGCAAGCCTCATGGCCTAAAAGAATTAGCGTTGAAAAGTATGATATCCCACCGAAAAAGATTGAAGGTAGTAACCTGCGTATTACTAACGTTGGTCATGTTACTTTCTTAATTCAAACACAAGGTATAAATATTTTAACTGATCCCGTTTGGTCAGAACGTGCAAGCCCCGTATCTTTTGCAGGTCCCAAACGGGTGATTGATCCAGGTATCAAATTTGAAGATTTACCTCCAATTGACGTTGTTTGGGTAAGTCATAACCATTATGATCACCTAGATCTTTTGACTATTGAACGTCTTTGGCAATCACATAAACCAAGGATAATAACACCTCTTGGTAATGATAAAATAATAAAATCAATAAATCAGGAAATTAACGTAGAAGCATATGATTGGCATGATTCAGTTGTTATTAATGATAATGTGAAGCTGCATTTAAGCCCTATGCAACACTGGTCATCACGGGGTATATTCGATTGTAATAGAGCACTTTGGGCTGCTCTTACCATTGAGACAAAAGGTGGTAACATTTATTTTGTAGGTGATTCTGGGTATGGGAACGGTAGATATTTCAAGCGCGATAAAGAAAAATTTGGTAAGTATCGCCTTGCGCTTATACCAATGGGCGCATATGAGCCGCGCTGGTTTATGAGTTATGCACACATGAACCCTGAAGAATTTGTACTCAGTCACATTGACCTGGGGCAACCATTTTCAGTTCCCTCGCATTACGACGTTTTTAAGCTAACAGATGAAGCTATGGGTGATGCTTCTAAAGCCCTTAAAGAAGCAATAGAAAAATACAAAGTAAGCAATATAAAGGAATTAAAAGTAGGCGAATCTTTAATGGTTCCTGAGTGATTTTATTAATTCAACGCTAAACCTATTCACATAAATTATTGTGAATAGGTTTAGAATCTAATTAGAAAATCATATTAATTCGCTTCCACTTTATTAGCATTACGTATCCTAAGATGCATTATACAAAAAATAGTTGCGCCTACAGTAGAACAAATAGGTATTATACTCAGTGCATATTTGTATGAATCTAATTGGTAATTTATTGTTCCTAGTGTATCAATAAATTTACCATTTTCACAAATATCCATTATTAGCCCTATTAAAGTATGAAAAAATGATCCACCTAACATATTGATGCTATTTAAAAAAGCTATACATACACCAATATTTCTGTTTGATACTAATTCAGATCCTAAGGCAAATACTATTACTTGATAGCAGCATAAAGTTCCAATAATAAAGAAACAGTAAGGAAGTAAAGTAAGACTTATCAAATCCATCAACAACATAGCAAACAATATTGCCATGCCTAATCCGCACAAAACTAACACATTATAATTACCAATTTTATTGCTTACCCAGGCAAGTAAAGGCCCCCCTACTAGCATACCCATAAATATATATGACACTAATCCTGCAGCGCTACTTTTACTTATGTTGTACGACATAATCAAGTATTGTATCCCCCAAACATCTGCAAAACCCTCTAGGGAACCAACCATAAGTAAATTACTGATCGCTATCAACCATATCAATCTAGATAATAATATCGACTTTAAGCCATCCATCATCAAGTTGTTACTACTACCGGTTATCTTTGCTATACGCGGAGCTTTGAGAAATATGTATGTAGCAACTCCTATCAAAATTGATATGATACCTATACTTATTGCTACATTCTCTCCAGAGTGTTTTTCTATTAGTAATTCAATAGGTTTACCACCATATATTGCGCCAAGTAAGCCTATTGTGAAGGAAAAACCAATCATTTGAGAGTAATTTGCTCTACCAAACCATTCAGATACTACTTTTGATACACCAAGAAAACCAGCTGCTGATCCAACTCCAATAAAGAACCTACTAAAAATCGCAATATAAAAATTATCAGTAAAAGTAAATACAAGAGTAGCAATACCACATATTGCAGCAAATATAAAAACAATGATACGGGGGCTAAAACGATCTAGTAGTATCGCAACTGGTATTTGCATCCCGGCATAGCCGTAATAATATGACGCAGCCAACATACCAAACATTGTTGCGTCTATAGAAAACTGGCTCAGTATTTGTTGCATCATTAGTCCTGGCCATAATCTTAATATAAATTGATGAGTGAAAAAAGCTAGCGGAAGAAGCCACATCAAAAATGGCATTAACCCACCTGAAAATAACTTGTTTTTAGACATAAAATACCTGTCATTAAATAAAATTTATTAAGTACTTGATAGATATAAACATCCTTAAAATCAACCTAACATAGCCCTTTAGGATTTAGTGGTTTGATTAAAGTCTGTATAATGAAAATTTAGTATAAAAAATATGTATTATCGGCTACTGCCGATAATAATGAAAAAGCAAGAAATGATTATATTACTAAGTAACATAAAGTTTTATTTAAATTAACATCCCGATGTTAGCATGAAACTATAAATAAGGTCAAGATACTTTAACTCCCACTCGAAATAAAACATCTCAATTTATTATAGGAAATCATCACCATATTGCACCCCTTCTCCCCCTATAGCTTCTCTTTCTTCGCTGTGGGGTTGTGCTCTATATTCAACAACATCTTCACCTAATTGGAAGTTAAACATAAAAGAAGCAACTTACGGAATTTACCATCCCATCATTTACTTGCTCCACCCTGGCTTTAAAGTTGGTTAAATATGATAACTGAGGTGAAACTTCATCGGGGGCATCAGAAATAGGAAAAGCACATTGTAAAACTAATCCTTTAACCTTCAACATTCTTGAACTAAAAAATGTAAGAAAATCACCATCAGATATTGCCCACAAACAGAAGTGTTTTATACTGCTGTGTTGCCTATTGTACGCAGTAAAATTGCTGAACTATTAACAACATATTTTCTATTAACTTCAATACATGTTAGAAAACCTTCAAGGTACAAGTGGTTATTTTCTGAATAACGAATAGGGTTTACAATTTTTTCAGAGACACTTAGATCATGTAAATGTCAAATTAAAGAAATAAGTTATATCTTCAGCAGCGATTGGAACTTCGTTACTGAAATCCAATGTAGTAAGAGAACGATTATCTGTTAAACCTTCTGATAACTCTAGTTGTCCTTCTTGTCCCATGTCATCGTAGGCAATTTAAGATACCCAAGCAAATTGCTGTGTTTTAACCCATTTGCTAAGAGAGCACTTCCATATGCTCCTAGCTTACTACCAAATAGATTGAGAGATGTAAGAGACGGAATTGAAAATATAGAAGTAAGTAATATAAATTTTCCTAAATTATCAAATATCTTTGAGGTTTGAGAAAAATCAAGACCAAGAAAATCCTTTGTTGATGTTGCTCGTGTTTTTGGATCTACAAATCACTATCTATGCTTAATCTAGGTAAACCAAAACTGTCTTTCTCTTGTTTCTGTGTTTCTAATTCTTTTTCTCTTAAATGGTCTTCAAGACAGTGTGTCAATGGTGCAGGTCTTAGAGACATAAATTCTCTGCCAGCTTTGTGTATATTAGGGTAAAACATATTGCACTAGTGCAAACGGAATTTCTCCATCACGTCCAAATGATGATACTGGTATACTACCTGATGTAGAAGTATATTCGTCGATATTTCGACCTGTTATGTTTATTTTCATATATTTGTCTAGCTTTTTTAAACCTAACATTTGTTACTTAAAATTAACTTTTGTGTCAAATAATTTATTTAATATTGCTTGGAATTATTGGTGCTCAATAAAAAAATAAGCCGGATGAATTTGAATTCAATCCAGCTTATTTAAGCTTTATTCAAAAATTAACTTTAAGCAGCAGCCAATTTTTCTCTTAATAAATCAACTAGCTTCTCTGTTGCCACTGGAACAGTAATATTTTCCAAAATAGCAATCTCAGTTGCAAGACGATTCAAGGCTGACTCATAGATAGTTCTTTCACTGTAAGAGCGGTCACTATCGACATTTTTATATAAATCTCTGACTACTTCAGCGATAGAGTCAATTTGACCTGAATTGATTTTTGTTTCATATTCTTGAGCCCTTCTACTCCACATCTTATTACCACGTTTTGGCTTGTCATTTAATATGGAATATACTTTATTAATATCGCTTTTATTTGCTATGGTTCTAAGACCAGCAGCAGATGCCCTTGACACTGGCACCCTTAATATCATCTTGTCATGTGGAAAAGATATTACATAAACCTCCAGATTAGTACCAGCTATAACTTGGCTTTCGAGCTCTATTATCTCACCCACCCCATGAGAAGGATATACCACTCTTTCACCAACTTTAAACTCTGGATTTTTTGACATATACACCTCATCTATTAAAAAAATTGCATAAGCATTTTAGCACAAGTTATTTAAGAAAAAAAGCATATAATTTAGTTAACAAGTTAATCTTCTGGTAATAACACCTCCCTTTTGCCCGAATGATTAGGCGCAGAGAGAATTCCATTTCTTTCCATTTCTTCTACTAAATTTGCAGCACGGTTATACCCTATTCTTAGACAGCGTTGAATATAACTAATTGATGTCTTTCTTTCTGCTTTGACAATATTAACAGCCTGAGTGTACATATCAGCATCCACGCCCTCCTCAAAATTCTCGCCTGAAAAAGATAATTCTTCCTGAGATTCTGTTACTGCTGAAACGTACTCAGGGGTGCCAGTTGTTCTTAAGAAATCAGTTACTTTTTCTACTTCCATATCATCCACAAATGGACCATGAACACGAAGAATTCGTGAACTATTACCCATATAGAGCATATCACCCATACCAAGTAGTTGCTCAGCTCCTTGTTCACCTAAAATCGTTCTGCTATCTATTTTTGAAGTCACTCTAAAACTAATTCTACTTGGAAAATTTGCTTTAATTACCCCTGTAATTACGTCTACTGATGGTCTTTGCGTAGCCATAATAATATGTATACCAGCAGCTCTTGCCATTTGAGCTAATCTCTGAATTGAGGTTTCAATATCCTTGCCAGCTACAAGCATTAAATCAGCCATTTCATCAACAATTACTACGATAAAAGGCATCTTACTCATTTCTATTGGAACATTTTCATAGATTGGCTTCCCTGTTTCATGATCAAAGCCTGTCTGTATTTTACGCTCTAATATCTGATTGTTTTTAATTGCTTCTTCTATTTTGGTATTATAATTTGCAATATTACGTACACCCAAATTCGACATCAAACGATATCGATTTTCCATTTCTTTTACAGCCCACTTTAGTGCCACTACTGCCTTACCTGGCTCTGTTACCACTGGTGTCATTAAATGCGGAATGTTATCGTACGCTGAAAGCTCGAGCATTTTAGGATCAATCATTATCATTCGACATTCTTCAGGTGTGTACCTGTATAATAGCGACATTATCATTGCATTAATTGCAACTGACTTACCAGAACCAGTGGTACCAGCAACCAATAAATGTGGCATTTTAGCTAGATCAGCAACCATAGACTCACCGGTTAAGTCTTTGCCTAATATCAGAGGCAAAAGTATATTTTTATCCTGAAATTGCTCGGTTTGAATTAACTCTTTCAGTCTAAAGAACATTCTTTGCTTGTTTGGTAGCTCTATACCTATCGCATTACGACCAGGAATCACTGCAATACGAGTAGATACAGCTGACAAAGAACGAGCAATATCATCCGCAAGACCAATAATTCGTGAAGATTTCGTTCCAGCTGATGGCTCAAATTCATACATAGTGACCACTGGACCTTCTCGAACGTCTAGGATTTTACCCTTAACTCCAAAATCATTTAGGACAGATAATAACAACTCAGAACGTTCCATCAATTCTTCTTTAGTCTGTGGTTTAACGTTTTGGTTATCTACTTCAGCGAGTAAATCAAGAGGCGGCAAAACATCCGATTGATCTACATTACCTCGTACTGATAAGTTTTTTTGACTTGTTTGTACACTATGTTCTTTTGGTAAATCATGGTTAATAGGTGTTGTAGAAGTAACTTTTTCTTCTTGTTTAGTCTGTGCATCGTAGGTAAAAGGAACGATCACTGGAGATGTTTGCTTCTTCTCTTGCAGCCCCTCTTTATCATTGACTATGCTTGGAGGCGCCTTTCTTACACTCAAATTTTCAAATTGTTCTCTTTCATGGTAAACATCAGCAGTGACTTGGCTATTTTTAGCTGTAAATAACCTTAAGATTATTGCTTTAAATATAAATTTTGGTAAGGCTATGACAAATTTAAGGTATGTTTTAAAACTAACACCCAAAGATAAAAAGAACAGTATAGAAAAAATTACGCCAGCAATAGTATATACATAATACTGATATACGCTAAAACCATCATTCGCTCTTAGCATACTGCTAACTCCTATTCCAACAACCCCGCCACCTCTAGAGGGTAATGTACTAATTTCAAATATATCAGCTATAGGGATCACAAATAAAACTGATAAAGTAAATAACAAAACTTTGGTTTTATACCACCCGACCTTTCCTGTACGAAATAGCTCATAAGCCCAGCTGGTAAATACAACTGGAATAAGTACTGATACCAGACCAAATAACTGATACAGAATGTCAGATAGATAAGAACCAATATAATATAAAAAATTGCTCGGCTTAGCATCAGTTGCTAAATTAAATGACGGATCACTTGGATTATACGAAATCAGAGATGTGATTATCGCTAGAGCAAAAATAAGCATTATAAAAGCTCTTATTTTACTATTTGCTAAAAGTAATTTTAGATATCCAAACACAAAAATGCCTTAGTAATATTTCTTTATATCGCTTGTATTATAGCTTTAGCCTTTGATCAATCAAGTAAATATCAACATCAAACTCTATATGATAAAACAACTAATTATTTTTGTTAATAGTTTGTTTACCTTTTTCTACCATAATTCATTTCCAGTAGCAATTATTGGTTGCTACTTTGTGTTAATAAAAGGAAAGGTAAAAATATGGCAAAATCAAAAATCCCATCTACTTACGAAGAGTTAAGAGGTCACTTGGATGAAATTTTCTACGATTTCATTAAAGATCCAGCAAAGTATGGTGTGGAACCTCTTATGGTCGAAGAAATTCAACAAATGTCTACCCTACATAAGAAAGGATTGTGGGAAAAATTCAAACAACAGTTTAAACTCAAACTAACACAACTTGAGCAGCATGATTTAGCAGCATTACTTCATCAAGATCTTTCTGAAGACGGGGTACAAGTAGCATCAAAGAAAACTCTAGATGCAATTCTAAAAGACCCTCAAAACCCAGCTTATTGCCTTGAACCAGAGATGATTGAAGCAATACAAAGTCTAGGTAAACAAGAAATAGAGCAACTACGAGCAGAAACTGCAATCCTTTATCAAATTCAATTAAATGAATCAGTTGGTCATAAGATTTTAGCTTTCTTACAAAAGCTATGGATGAAGCTTGCTCCAACACTTGACAAAATACTTGATAAACTTATTGATCACGGCGTAGAACACTTAGGTAACGCCATTGGGACAAAATTAGATCCAGAATTTAAAGGATTAGTCACAAGCACAGTGGGTGAAATAGGTCACGGTATTGAAGATGTTGGCATCAACACTACTACAAAAATCCTAGATGAAGAAAGGAAAGAAGATATGCTTGACCGCCTATCAGATGGTGGTAAGGAAGCGCTAGGTGTGCTAGGAACAGGCCTTGGCAATGCAGCAAACAGTGCTGTCGAAATAGGGGAAAAACACGCCCTAAATAAATTAGGAATTAGCAGTGTTATTGAAAAGCAACCAGAGGATCCGTTGCTCTCCTCAGTAGAGCATCACGATGATCAGCCAGTACATCCTTTGGGTGAAAATCCTGGAGAGGATCATCAGTAATTTTTAACAATACTCCTCTTATATTTTATATAAACAAAAACCATCAGAGGAGTATTTTCTTATAATTTATGCACTAAGTCCTGCGGATAATCAGCATTAAACCACCGATTTTTCCTTGTTTCATAAAATTTAGCAAATAGGTATATTTATCAATTATCAGTTTAAGATCATCTTCTGAATAACCATTTTTGAGCAAATCGTCTCTACTTTGTGCAATATAATCTAGTGTTTGGTTATACCAAGTTTTGTATTCAGATGTAATATCAATAGTCTCTAGTACATCAAGACCAATATACTTCATTAATGGTTCAAGTTTTTTGAGATTAATAGGTGTTATGGTATTTCCCTGATCATCACTTATTTCATCTTCATCTGAATCGCGTGTTGCATAATCTATGATAACAAAAATTGCCTCCTGTTTACTGATAGACTTCATCCGTTGAAATAATGATAATTTATCAGAAATAGAGTGCGCAGTATCAAACATATATATAAAATTAAAGAAATCTTCTTTGAATATATCATTCAATTTTATTGCATCAGCTACCTGGAAATCAATGCCTGGGTAATGATCCTTTGCATAGTTTATTGCTGCTTCATCAATATCAATTCCAAATACTTTATCGTGGTTTTGTAGTTTGATAAAATTAGCTACTCCACCATAATTACAAGCAATTTCCAAGATATTGCCGGATAATGACTGCTCATTTGCCTCAACAACTCTAGAGAGCATCTTGCCTATTAACTCAGTACCACCCACGATCGAAACTTTTCCATCCAGAATAGTGCTTTGTAACATTCTGGATTTATCAACAACCTTATTATTCTCTTCTTCTTTACTACTCTCACTTGCTAATGCAGAAAAGATAAAGATACTACAAAATATAATAAACTGTAGAATTCTAATCTTGATCATCGTTTATCATTCCTTTTTTCTTGACTAAATCATCAAATACTTTCTGTTTCTCTTTTGATAGCTCTGATCTTCTTATTGCTAGCATTTCTTCGAACGTTCCTTGCAAACAATCAGGAGTCAATCTATCCGTTATTAATAACCCATTAACATGGTCTATCTCATGCTGTAGTACTCTTGCATAAAAACCTTCAACCATTTTCTCAATTCTATTACCATCTTCATCTTGATAAGTAAGGTTTATTTTATCATATCTTAGAACTTTGCCATATACTGATTTTACCGAATAGCACCCTTCAAAATCACTTTTCTTATTCTGCTTATTGAGTCCTTGATATTCAGGGTTAATCAACACGTGCATAGGGTATATCCTGATATCTTCTCTAAGTAGTGCTGCTGTTTCGGGAATATATACCAAAATAATCCTTTTACTTATTCCTACTTGAGGTGCAGCAAGACCAACACCTTGCAGTTCAAACAGCATTAATTTCATTTGTTCTATAATTTCTTTATCATCATTTGATAAAGGAAAATTTACTTCAGGTGCTCTTAATTTAAGTACTGATACCACATCTTTGGGTTGCTGTTCTATTGGGACAATTATTAACTTTTCTACCATAATAGTGTTTTTGAATATTTAGTTAGGCAACACATTATAAAAATAATATGAACTATTTTATATTATTTATCTTACTATATTTACTCAATTCAATATAATGCGTGACATGTATATCAGGTACTACAATATCAATTCACAATTTTGAGGAATATAATGAAAAAAATAATAAAAGCTATTGCCTTAATAACGTTAATGACAAGTGCATTCTCATCTTCTGCCTTAGCTGATCAAGGTTTTGTTGCTATTGGACCAAAGATCAGCACTCAAGGACTTGGATTGGATGCCAGAACCCCAATTACTGACCAGTTTTATTTGAGACTTGGGGGGCATTATTTTACTTATACATATAATAAAGATAAAGCAGATGATATTGCTTTCAAAGCAAAGTTAACTCTTCTTTCAATACCTTTAATGCTAGACTGGCACCCTTTTGAAGGATCAGGATTTAGATTGTCTGCAGGTTTGGGCTACAATGGAAATAAAGTGAAAGCAACAGGTAGTGCAAAGCAAGGTGCTAGAATTAATGGTGTGTTTTATACGGCCGCTGAAATTGGTTCAGTTTCAGCAGAAGTGAAACTTGGCAATTCTATGGCTGGACTGGTTACAATTGGTTATGACAGTTCTTTTATCAGTAATGGACCTTTAAGCTTTAATATGGAAGCTGGTGTGATGTATGCTGGTACTCCCAAATTAACAGTTTCATCAACTGGAATAGGCGGAAGATTGGTTAAAGAAGCTATTCAAAAGGATGCTAATGACCAGTTTAATGATGCAAAAAAGTACCTTAAATTCTTCCCAGTATTGTCTGTAGGAGTAAAGTACTGCTTCTAGTTTTTGATATTAATACAAACATTAACAAAGCCAGAGTTTTCTCTGGCTTTGTTGTTTTGTGTATTATAAATATGAACAAGAAATTTTGAATCTATTTATCCTAGTTGGCTTTTTTTATACTCAGCTAACCAAATGCTAGCATCCCCGCACTCAGGATCCATGATTTTATATTCAAGCAAATGAAACCCATGCTTTTTCAGTAGAGATTTATATTCACCTTGCGACAGTGAAGCATGATAAAGCATTTGACCGCCATTTTCGCCCCATACTTCTCCATCTTCTTCGCCAGAAGTAAAGATTAAAATACCATTATCGTTCAAGTGCCTAGCAAAAATTATAAACATTTTTCTTTGTTCATCCTGGCTAAGATGAAAGAAGCTATGCCATGCAATTATCGCATCAAACTTCTCATTTAAAGAAATTTCTCTCATATCACTATTTATGAATCTGCCACTAGGATCATGCTTTCTTGCAAGTTTTAGCATTTCGCTGGAGCTATCTACTCCAGTAACACCAAAATTATTTTCTTTAAAATACTTGCCAATTGGTACACCAGTTCCACAACCAAGATCAAGGATTTTTGCTTGCGGCTTTAGGCAATTAATTACTTTATCAAGCCATGGTTTTTCAAATAGAGTTCTGGATCTATTCTTATCCATCCAATTGGCGATTTTCTCGTATGTTTGTTGAACGTCAGTCATTCTTCTACAGCGCGAACTAGTTTATGTTCATGATACTACATATTAAGTAGTTTTGCCCAAAATTTGAATCCTTGATTCATTGCAAAAGGAGAGGTTTGATTAACGAGCACTATAATGCCAGCCTTTTTATCCGGCACGAACCCCATGAAAGTTGTAGCGCCATTGATAAAACCTGAATGGAATATCAGCCTTGATTCTTGCTTATTGTCGACAAATAGAATACGCCAACCAAGCCCATAGTAGGACTTGATTCTATTATTCTCAAATGGCAAATCTATATTCCATAAAAATATATCTTTATTTTCTACAATAGGCGTAAATATTTTACTTAAAACCTGATCATTTAATATTTCTGGTCTTGACTCCATCGCAAGTTTTAAGAATTCCGCCATTGAATTGATTGAGGCAAATACCCCCGCTGCTGCTGGCACTGATTTTTGGTAATTTGATGGAAAAGAAAGCAATTTACCATTCCTAGAATACTGGTTGGCAAAATTACTTTCCTTAGAAATTGGAAGCAATGTAATATCAGTTGTACCTATTTTTTCATTTAGTAATTCAATCGCTTTTTTTATAGTATATCCTTTGATTTTTAAGGCATCATCAATAAAACTATACATTAAGTTGCTATATTTATAACACTTGCTAGGCTTGCACTCTTGGTTTCTCTGCCTGATAAAATTAATCAGTTTTTCTTTATTATTTCCTGATTCAATTTGAGAATTACCAGTTACTTTATATCCAGTTGTATGGCTCAAGAAATTAGCCATTGACATGCTAGATTTTAAAAACGTAAGTTTTACTTTGTCGTTAAAATCCATTTTACCTTGAGATACTAGCAAACTGATCGCTGTTGAGATGATAGGCTTTGAGGTGGATGCTAGAGCAAATAGAGTATCATTATTAATTGGTATTGTTTTTTCTGGATCTTTGTAACCAAAAGACTTTTTATATACAATTTTTCCATCAATAATGATCGCAACTGCTGCTCCTTGCACTGAGTCTTGCTGTGATTCCAATTCGCTAATAAAAGTATCTATTGCTAGCCCGCTTGCCATAGAAAGAAAACTAAAACAAAGACAGCAAATAAAAGTAAGTGCTTTGAGCATAAATCTAATTTTGTATTGATTTAGGAAGCCTTAAATTATAGATAATAATTATTTTTAAATCAACATATGCTATAAAATATCATTATCTTAAATAAGGTCTTTTTAGTATGCACAATATTCCAAGAGTAGGTGTTGGGGTTCTAATTTTTAACTCTAAAAACCAGCTATTATTAGGAAAAAGAAAATCAGAGCACGGACAATTTGCTTATGGCCCTCCTGGAGGACATCTTGAGTTTGGCGAGAGTATTGAGCAGTGTGCAATCAGAGAAGTAAGAGAGGAAGTTGGTTTGGTACTAGACAATCTTGAATTTATTGCTATTACCAATGATCACTTTCTTGAATCATCAAAGCATTATATTTCTAAAAGCGCATTGCAAAGACGAGAAAAAGTTAGTTAATCTTGAAGCAGAAAAAGTTGAATATTGGGATTGGTTTTGGCCTGACAAATTGCCGAATAATTTGTTTTTGCCACTTTTGAATCTTAGTCAAGGTAAGTATTATGGTATAATTGAGAAGAACCCTTTGCGCAGCTTAGAAACAATAGATTAATTTTGAATATGGTTTATTGCAACATATTGTCTTTAGCTTGTGTCAAGCTATTCAATAATATTTATAATTTTTATCATTATCCTATAAAATCCGTGTACTATACAAAATAAAGCTTATATGGAAATAAATTACAAAATTAAAGAATTTATTAAATCAGAGACATTTGCTGGTATTCTGCTAATTCTTAGTTTTGTTATAGCATTAATAATCAGCAATAATACTATTTCTTATGAATACTACAAGAAGTTAGCTTATTTACCAATCAAAGTTTCTATAGGTGATCTGCATCTTAGCACTTATATTACCGCCATAGTTAATGATGGGGTTATGACATTTTTCTTTCTACTAGTGGGATTAGAAATGAAATATCATTTAGTAGAAGGAGAGTATAGGGAAAGTAAGAAATTAATATTACCGATATTTGCTGCAATAGGAGGATTAATAGTTCCAGCATTGATTTACGTATTCTTTAACTTTAATCAACCAACTTTAAAGGGATGGGCAATACCTATAGCATCTGATACTGCTTTTATTCTAGGCATCTTATCATTATTTAGAAAACACATTAGTCTTGAATTAAAAGTATTTATAATAGGATTTTCACTAATTGATGATGCTTTAGCTCTTGCGGTATTGGCAATCTTTTATACCAAAACTATTTATTTAACAGCACTGTATATATCAGCATTTTTAGTGTTTTTGTTGTTTATGATGAATATAGCTAAAATAGAACAAACTTTTTACTATATGTTGGTTGGATTATTGTTGTGGGTTGCAATGGTGGAAGCCGGCATACATGGAACATTAGCTGGTGCAGTGATTGCGCTTGCTATACCAGTGAAATTAAATAATGAATCAAATCGCCATTTTTCTGAGCTAGAACATTTAGTGCGACCAGTAGTGAATTATTATGTTTTACCAATTTTTATTTTTCTTAATTCTGGTATATCTTTTAAAAATTTTACTATAAATAGTACATGTTCAAATATCAGTTTAGGAATTATTCTAGGATTATTTCTTGGAAAACAATTAGGTATTTTTCTATTTTCTTACCCAATTGTAAAAGCAAAAATATGTACTTTGCCTAGCAACACCACCTGGATCAAATTTTACTCTATAGCAATATTAGGAGGTATTGGCTTTACGTTAAGTTTGTTCATAGGAGGGCTAACTTTTGAGGAAGGTTGCCCAGCTAACTCAATGAGAGTAGCAGTCATCATTGGATCATTACTATCTGCAATATTCGGAATTATAGTATTAAAATATAGTAATTATTTACAGTCCTTGATGGAAAAGAAATAATACTTACTATCTTCTAAAGATTACAGTACAAATTAGGTTAGTTATTTCTGATTTGTTTACTTTAAGTTAGTAGAAAAGGTCGGTAATGGGAATCTTTGCGCTTTATAATGGTGTGTACTAATATTGTTAGTTTCTAACTAGAATAATATCCCTTCCTCAAATTTGTAACAAAACCCTTTGATGTCCATTAGTATTATGGTATATAAAGAGTTAGTTAATTATTAACAATAATTTTGAAACTATTTCGTATTAAGAGGGCATGTAATGAGCCAACAAAAACTAATGAATATTAGATCCGCAATTACTAATAAAATCGTAGGTCAAAAGGATTTAATTGAAAATCTTATAGTTTGTTTACTAGCAAACGGGCATATGCTGATAGAAGGTATGCCAGGCCTTGCTAAAACTACCGCGGCTAAGGCAATTGCTGAATCAGTAGAAGGAAATTTTCATCGTATTCAATTTACACCGGATTTACTACCATCTGATATTATTGGAACAGAGATATACGTTCATGACACTGGTAAGTTTAATTTCAGGGAAGGGCCAATATTCAATAATATAGTACTAGCAGATGAGATTAATCGCGCTCCTGCAAAAGTGCAGTCTGCTTTATTAGAAGCCATGGGTGAAGGGCAAGTGACGGTTGGTCATAAAAGTTATAAATTACCAGAATTATACATAGTACTTGCAACACAAAATCCTATTGAGCAAGAAGGAACATATAACCTTCCTGAAGCTCAATTAGACCGTTTTTTGATGTATATGGTTATAGATTATCCTTCTTATGAAGAGGAGCTGCAAATTATTGCTTTAGATGAAAAAAAGCAAAATAATAAAGAAGCAAAAGGAGGAGGGATTGCATCTACTAGCCAGAAAGAGCTCTTCGCCGCTCGTTCTGAAGTTGCGCAAGTTCATATTAGTGATAGTTTAAAAAGTTATATTGCAACATTAGTGACTGCAACACGTAATCCGGCCAATTATGATGCACAATTGGCGAAATGGATTATGTACGGTGCTTCGCCTAGAGCAACACTAGCTTTGATACGTTGTGCCAAAGCTTTGTGTTGGTTACGAGGTGATGAGTATGTAACACCAGATCATATCCAAACACTCTGTCCGTTTATTTTGACGCACCGTATTATCCCTTCATTTGAAGCAGAAACAAATAATATCTCAAGACGCACCATTATAAACCGTTTATTGGAAGTAGTTGCAATTCCCTGAGGCATATGTTGTATCCAGATTTTGATGAACTCATGCTACTTAAAAGTAGCACCTCAAAGTTATCAATACTATCAAATTGTTTAATGAAATCATTGATAAGTGGTAACTATTTTTCTTCATTTCATGGTCATGGGTTAGAATTTGCTGAAGCAAGACAGTATGTCCCTGGAGATGATATTAGAAAAATGGATTGGCGTATTACGGCTCGCACCGGTATTCCTCATATCAAGTTGTTTACAGAGGAAAGAGAGCGTAGCGTCCTAATGATTATTGATATGAATAAAACAATGCGTTTTGGGACACGTGGGACATTCAAGTCAATACAGGCTGCAAGATGTGCCGCTTTAATTGGTTGGTGTGCTAATAAAAACATGAATAAAGTTGGTTCTTTGTTGTTTGGAGATGTTAAAAACGGAATAGAATTTTTGCCACCCGCTCGTTCGAAGCGTTCTTTGTACCAGATGTTCAAGCGTTTATGTGAAAAATCAGATGATAGTTACTTCATTCCACTAGATCAAGTTGTGGAATTTGCTAATAATATTGTCTCTTCTAGTACAGTAGTGTTTATTATTAGTGATCTAATGAATATTGACGAAAATCTTAATCAGCAATTGGGTTACTTACGTAGCCGTTGTCAGGTGGGATTATTCTCGGTGAATGATCCATCTGATATTAGTATTAAACAAGCAGGAGATATATTATTTACCTCCGAAGAAATAAAGCGGCTTTATGTTAATACCAATAGCGTGACTGGTAATAAATTATATGAAAAACAATGGCATGATAGGTTGCTTAAATTAAATCAGATATCATTTAATTTAGGTATTCCTCATATATCATTATTCACTAATCAGGATATTTATACAGATTTACTGTATGGATTGCACACATTGTCTAACGGTCGTAAGAGAAGATAATGGAAGAAGGGATCATTCATAATAAAGCTTTCCAAAAAAATCTTGCCAATCAAGTTCATGATGCGATGCTTGCTAAGCTAGAAGATATAGAAGGCGTAGGTCCAGCAGATTGGTTACCGCTAGCTCCAGGGTGGTGGGTGTTGATAGTTATTACGATATTATTTTTAATAAAATGGCTAATATCCTATTTACGAAGAAGAGCGTATCGTCAAACTTGGCAGTATAAAATGTTACAAGAATTAGATCAAATGCAATATAGGTTGACTGATCTTACAGCACAGGATACTGCTATAAAACTTTCAGAAATTATACGCAGATTAGCAATGTATAAGAGCTCACGCATCGATTGTGCTGGTTTGGTGGGTAAGGCTTGGCTGCAGTGGCTTAAGCAAAATGACAATTATAAATTTGATTGGGAAAAACATGGTCAGATTTTAATTGAGTCGTTGTATGCGCCACCAAATAAGGTAAATATTTCGCTGAAAGAATTATCAAAATTAATTGAAGCGAGCAAAAAATGGGTGGTTTAGATGTTGACATTTAGTTGGCCATGGATGGCGTTCTTGATTCCGTTGCCTTTAATTAGTTGGTTATTGTTGCCGGCTAATAAAAAGGCAGAAGGGGAGAGTATGCCAGAATTATTATTTCCTTATACTGATAGATTAAGTGCAGCTTTTTCAGAAAATTATATCAGTCCTCCTAGATCAAAAAAATGGTTTATTATTTTATTGTCCTTGTTATGGGTTTTTTTAGTACTTTCAGTAATGTGTCCGGTGTGGAAACACCAAAGTCCTCCGGCAAATAGAAAAGGTTATGATCTCATGCTAGCGGTTGACGTTTCTCTTTCGATGAATGCTATAGATTTTTCTACAAAAGAAAAAACGTTAACTCGCCTTGATAGTACCAAAGAGGTTGTAACTAACTTTGCGCAGCATAGGCAGGGGGATCGATTAGGCTTAATTTTGTTTGCAGAGCATGCATATTTACAAATGTCTATGACTTTTGATACTGTCAGCCTGACTCAAATGCTTAATAATGCTATGGCAGGTATGGCCGGGCCCTCAACTGCCATTGGTGATGCTATTGGTGTTGCTATTGGAGAGTTGCGTAATAAGGAAGGGTCTAGAGTGTTGATTTTACTTACTGATGGTGCCGATACATCCAGCAGTATTCCACCCATTGAGGCGGCTAAAATTGCTCAGAAATATGACATTCGTATTTACACTATAGGTATTGGTAGTCAAAAGTCTGTCCCATATTTGGATGCAAAAGGTAAAACTGCCATGATAGAAACTGATATGGATGAAAAATTGTTGCAAGATATAGCTGATATTACTGGTGGACAATATTTTAACGCCAAGGACGCACAAGCATTACAGGAAATATATGGTAAGATTAATCAATTAGAAAAAATCGATTTGGTTATTAAAGAGTATTACCGTTCTGCACCATTATATAGGTATCCTCTGGGAATAGCTTGTTTGTTATTTTTAATATTATGCTTATTCCCACTATGTAGGAGTTATGTTCTATGATGCTTAGTCAGTTTCATTTTGCAGATCTCAGGTGGTTTTGGTGCTTAAGTATTATTCCGATAGTAGGGCTGCTTTATTTATTTTTTTACCATAGAACTACAGATACTGATAAATTAGAGAATTTAGTAGATAAACACCTCATTCCTCATTTATTACAAAATACCCAATTGGGTCAGATATCAGTGTTTCGAGCGATTATGTTCGCATCAATGTTGTGGGCGCTTTTAATAGCAGCAATGGCTGGTCCAAGGTGGAATTTTACTGAAGTTCCTCGTTTTACAGAAGATAAAGTTTTGTTGATCTTGCTTGATCTTTCAAAGTCAATGGACTCAGATGATATTAAACCATCGCGTTTTGCTAGAGCTCGTCTAGAAATTGAAGATATACTAAATTTGGGCAAAGGTATGAAAGTAGGATTACTTGGGTTTGCTGCTAATGCTCACTTAATTTCTGCTATTACTTATGAAATGAGTAATATTAAACGTTTATTACCATTTGTTGATACTGATTTAGTATTTGTACAGGGCACTAGGTTAAGCGCAGCGTTAAAGACTGCAGAACAAATGCTTGATTCTGAATCTGGTACTAATAAATCTATCTTAATCATAAGTGACGGGGGTATCACAGACGAGGAGTCATCTATAAGCCTGGTCAGTAAGCTAGCACAGAAAGGAATAATAACTCATACGCTTGGCATTGGGACACAAATAGGAGTAAAGTTTGTAGACGAGAAAGGGGAGTATCTTCAGCGTGATGGTCAGATGTTAATTTCCAAATTAGAGAAAAATAAGCTTCAAGCTATTAGTGCAGCAGGTGGGGGGCAGTATTTTGATACTCATCACTCAGATACCAATACTCAGCAAATATTATCACTAGTTAATGAACGTAGTAATTTCCTAGAAGAAGCTACTTTCCTGCAAGAGGAAAAACAATGGGAAGAAGAATTTTACATATTTGTATTTCCAGTAATGTTAGTAATTCTATTATGGTTTAGAAAAGGTTTTTCTCTTCCTACAATTTTACTTATATTACTAACTCATTCGCATGCTTTGGGGATTAATACTATTGATCAATTGTTTTTAAACAAAGAACAACAGGCGAAAAAATCACTCGAAGAAATAGAAGATTTTGATACCGCAGCCAAGTTATTTGACGATCCATATAAGCAGGGAGTGGCTTATTATAAAGCGGGCGATTATACTAAAGCAACGGAGTGTTTTTGTAACAATACAAAAACAGAACTTCAGACAAATTCCTTATATAATCTGGGTAATGCTCTTGTTATGCAAGATAGACTAGAGGAAGCTGCTGATGCCTATAATAGAGCTCTCAAGCATGATCCTAATAATTCAAAGGTAAAGACTAATTTAGGTATTGTTAAATTTATGTTAGTTAAAGTACAAACAGAACAAACAAAAGATCAGGAGAAGAAAAAGAAACCTCAAAATGAAGGAGACCTTCTGGGTGGAGGAGGTGGTGGAGGTGATGATGAGGAAGATGATGAAGAGGACAATGGTGGTAAGGATAAGAAAAATGATAAAGATAAGGGTAATAAGGACAGGGATGAGGGTAATAAAGGCGGTGATAAGTGCGATGAAGAAAAGAATCAGGATAAGGCCGACAAGGAGCAGAATAAAGGTGATAATTATGAAGGAGATAAAGATATAGAAAACAATGAAAATACGAATAATCCAGGTTCAGGTAGACAAATTGGAGAAGATCAATGGTTAGATCAAATCCCGAATGATTATAAGAATTTTCTAAAAAATCAGTTTTATTTAGAGTCGCAGAGGCAAAATAAGGAAACACAACCAAATATTGATCCATGGTAAGAATCTTAGCAATATTCATTTTTATTTTTTCTTCTTTTGCTTTTGCAGCTCAATCTTATGCTGCAAATAGCTCTATTAAAAATAACAATATTTTTGTAACGTCAAGTATAACAAAAAATGATCCCTATTTATATGAACCTGTCATTTATCAAGTTAAGCTTTTTACTAGAATCGACTTGGCACAACTTAAGTTTGACCCACTAGTCTCAAATGAAGCTGTAGTCAAACCTTTGGGGAGTCATAAAGTTTATAATACCAAGCATAATGGTGGTGATATTAAGGTAGTAGAATTAGCATATATTATCATTCCCCTAAAATCTGGCAAACTGGCTATAAAATCGCAAAAAATAAATGGCACTCTTTTAGCAAATCAACTTAAAAATAGCCAATCTGTAGGTGGTGACGTGCAATCATTATTTAATAATTTTGCAGATGATTCAAATATCGTGACACGATCTGAAGCTTTTAGCGTAGCAAGCCCAGAAGTGGTATTAGATATACGACCTTCACTTGGACAAGTTAAGCATTGGTTACCAGCAGAGGATCTTGCTATAGAAGGAAAATGGCAAGGAACTGCTTTTGAAGTTGGTAAACCAACCCAGTACAATATCATAATATCTGCTAGAGGTTTGACCGGGAACCAGCTTCCGCGTATTAGCGTTGAAGAGCTAAAAGGCTCTGATTATAAAATATATGCTGGTACGTCAGAGGTGAAAGATGATGTAGATAAATTATCAATTAGTAGCTCTCGGAGTGAGGCGTATACTATAATTCCACTAAAGACTGGCAAGATGACTTTACCTCAAATTAAAATTAATTGGTGGGATATTAAGAAGAAAAAAATGGTCTCTGCTGTTTTAAAGCATGATATCATAGAGGTGGCAGATGCGAGTAGCGAACCTTATAGTGAAATTTCACCTTATCAAGTAGATGAAATTTTGCAGCCAGAGGCTGAGTCACAACCTACAATGATTGGCACAAGTATAGCGATAATACTTGCACTGGTAGTATTGATTATAGCCATAATGCTGTTTAGAAGGTCTAAATTATTTGCTATTACCTTTCCTAGACTAAGGTTAAAAAAGAGAAGTACATTAAATAATGCCGAGTCTCCGGGAGAATTGGTTAGATTCTTGCAAAATTATGCTCAAAAAAATTGGCATTCTCCTTGTAATGTATCTTTAGAAATTATGTTTCATTGTGCAACTAAGGTAAATCCTAAAATACAAAGGAAAGATTATGCTAGTATTATAAAAATAATAGAGGGAGCATTGTATTATAACAAGACAGCAGATATGCAAATGCTGAAAAAAAAATGTAGTAGTTTTTTAAAACTTACTAGAAAAAAATATGTTATCAGAAAACGTAAGAAAAAACCAGAGTTAGAAAGGTTAAATCCTGTATAATATTCTCTTTCTAAATTTGTAACAGAGGCGAGTAAGCTGGAGCGGTTAACTAAAATATGAGAGTGTTATTAGTGATCAATATTTTTTGCAATATAATCAACTACAAATGGATGCTGTTTACCAAAAATTGCTGAATATATAACAAAACTATTTTGAAGATACCCTTTTAAATCTTCGTTTATTTTATCAGG
>JACCDN011066325.1_pt1 | contig 59407 bp, 54 predicted proteins | sample 7441691 | NCBI WGS metagenome assembly JACCDN01 (sample SAMN15323439, study PRJNA562643) | freshwater metagenome | isolation source: river surface water | place: USA:Blue River Watershed | collected 2017-08-16 | reverse complement strand
GGCTTACCACACAACCAGATAATCAAAGCACCACCTCTCTCTTAAAAAATTGGGGAACGCCAGAAGAAGAAACTGCGTTGTACAACGCTAGTGCTATGGAACTATATAAGTTCATGAATGATCTATGTCACTTTTTAGAAGACTTTATGTACAGCTGCCCAAAAGCGCGCGCCGACTTTGAATCCTACTTAAAGGACGAAAAAGAACGAGCAGCTTTTGAGAAGTTCTTTAACCACAATTAAGAAGATATATGGAAACAGTAGCCGGCGTCGTTGAACGCTTTTTATTTCAGAATCAAGAAAACGGCTACGCAGTTTTTGTATTAACTATCAAAAAAGACGTAACGGTTGTGGTGTGCGGATCACTCCCCCCACTACGACCAGGCGAACAAGTTGAACTACAGGGTGCATGGTCTATGCACCCTACGTTTGGCAAACAGTTCCAAGCAGAATCCTGCAAAATCGAATTACCAACCAGTATTGGCGGTCTACAAAAATATCTCAGCTCCGGCCTAATTAAAGGCATCGGTCCTGCATACGCAAAAAAATTAGTCGACTATTTTGGTACAGCAGTACTCACCGTTATTGACGAAGAACCAGAACGCCTTAAAGAAGTTCCTGGTGTGGGCGTCAAACGTATTGCAGAAATCACCAACGCATGGAAGGACCAGCGAGATATCGCTAAGATCATGGTCTTCTTGCAAGAGAAAGGCGCGTCTACTGCCTACGCAGTTAAAATTTATAAAAAATATGGGCAGAACAGTATTGCGTATATGACAGAAAATCCGTACCGCATCGCTCAAGAAATATGGGGCATCGGTTTTAAAATTGCGGATCAAATAGCTCAAAATTTAGGATTTGAACGCACATCTGCCAAACGTATAAAGGCGGGCATCTTATACGCACTGACCAAACATATTGGCACAGGCAGCATCTATAGCAATGTAGAAGATCTTAAAAAACTAACGCTTGAACTATTAGAACTCACTAACGATGACGTACAACAAGTGCTCAAAACTGCACTGCACGATCTGTATAACGAAGAAAAAATTAAGCTAATTACTTACCAAGAACAACATTTTGTATGCCTTGCACAGTACTACTTTACAGAAAAAAGTATTGCGCAAAAGTTACTCACACTCCTGCAAACGCCAACAACAAAAACGTTTGACACTCATGCTATCTATCAAGAGTTACGTGCACCTAGTGCAGGGACACTTGCTCTTAACGAGCTGCAACAGACGGGCATCATGAGCTGTTTAACTAACAAAGTATCTATTATTACCGGTGGTCCTGGTACAGGTAAAACAACTCTGATTAAACAACTGTTAAAAATTTTAGACGCTAACAACAGAGTCTATAAGTTAACTGCTCCCACCGGTAGAGCAGCAAAACGTATTACCGAAAGTACCGGTAAATATGCTGTGACACTCCATAGACTGTTAGAGTTTAACGCGCAAACCATGGGCTTTACCCATAACGAACAAAACGCACTCAAGCTCGATTATCTCATTGTGGACGAATCATCCATGATTGATGTTTTTTTAGCACACGCACTACTGAAAGCAGTACCGTTAACAGCGCATGTTATTTTTATTGGGGATATTGATCAGCTGCCTTCAGTTGGAGCTGGCAACTTTTTACACGACTGTATTGCAAGCGGCAAAATACCTACTACCAAACTAAATTTTATTTTTAGACAAGCGCACAACAGTTTGATTGCGTACAACGCACACCAAATTAATACGGGGCAATTTCCTAGCTCAAGCGCGCCAGATACATTTAAAGATTACTATTTTATTAAAGAAGATAATCCGGAAATGTTGCCGGTACACATTAAAAAAATTATCCATGTCACGCTACCACGCATGAACCTCAAACCTGAACAGGCCATTATCTTAACACCCATGAACAAAGGTTCTGCAGGCACACAGCATCTTAATAGTGTGCTCCAAGACTTACGTAACCCGGGCACCAATCAGCCACAATTAAAACGTATGTTCTCTACGTTCAAGTTAGACGACCCGGTCATGCAATTACGCAACAATTACGATAAACATGTCTTTAACGGCGATATTGGTACCATCAGTGCAATTAACCATGAAGACAAAGAACTGACCGTTACGTATGCAGAAAAAGAAGTAACGTACGATTTTGTAGAACTAGACGAACTGGTACTTGCATATGCAGTCTCGATTCATAAAAGCCAAGGTTCAGAATTTGATGCAGTTATTATCCCGCTCTTTATGCAACACTTTACGCTCCTACAAAGAAATTTAGTGTATACTGCTTTAACAAGAGCAAAAAAACTCTGTATCCTTATAGGCCAACCACGGGCTATTGCTATGGCAATTAAAAACACCAAGGGTAACGAGAGAACAACATTTTTATCCGCATTTTTAACTACTGATCTAATATGCCGCTAATATTTTTATTATTGCTTCTTGTAGTACAAACCTCACTTTCTAGCAACACGTTTAAGCAACCCTTTACTATCATGCTTGACGGTGCAGGCGATGCACACCATGCGGGCAGAACGCTTGCTGGTGACTATTTAGAACGAGGACTTACTATGCAGTTAGCACAAGGAATAAAACACAAACTAGAACAAACGTATGATGGTCTACGTGTTGTTCTTGCAAGAACTCCTGGAGAATCAGCAACACACATCCAAAGGGCAACCTTTGCAAACAGAATTGCGGATCTGTATATCAGCATCAGCCTATACCCACAAACAACTAAGCCAACTATCGATTGCTACTATTTTTGCCTTGAGCCTCGTGCACTACCTATTGCCCCAACAAACAATTTACAATTAACACCATTAACACAAGTACATCTACCAACAACACCGGCATCTCAAGCGTCTGCTCAAGCTTTTTATACAGAACTTAAAAACATCGTCACCAACACCATGATTGTACACATGCCAACCGGCATTCCCTGTGCACCTCTTAAAGGTATTGCGTGCCCTGCATTTGCACTAGAAGCATCAATTAAACATGCGCATGATATCCCCATGTTGGTGAATATACTCAGCTCAGCACTCACAAAAAGTATCGATTATCATATCAGGAACCAATCATGACACTCGCACAACGCTGGTTAACACTTATTGCCGCTTTAGCCATGAGTGCAGGATTTGTGTATTTCTTAGTGCATACCAACATACTCATTATTGCACCGTACCACAGCTCATATACGCCAGCGCTTGTAACGGCAGCAACCAAGAAAAACAGCACACTCTTTTTTTATAAACAGGATGCTTGGCACCAAGAAGTAGTACCGCTACTGTTGCCCGATCAACAGGCGGACGCGCTCAGCTGTATAGCTAATCGATGGCTTGTGCTTGCAACAGAAGAAGAACTCATGAATAAAAAAGTTCGCGTAGAGCATGCTTTTATTACCCAAGATGGTAGTGGCTATCTTTCATGCGATCAGTGCCTGTTTGAATCCGCACAATCAACTCGAGAAAAATTCTTTCTTATTCAAGGGCTGATACGCTCTATCAAAGCTGCTGGAATATCTCTTAAAGGCATTTACTTTTTAGTACAGAACAAACCTATGGCCGATTATCATCTTGATTTTTCAGTGCCTTGGTCATGCGAACCGTACAACGTCAACAACTAACCTACGACTCATCGCTAAAGCCGCGTGGCGAGCCATCATCATCCTTAGAGAACTTATCTTGTAAGCGCTGTTGATCATGATTACCATGAGGTGCAGAATAGTAATGGCGTTCTTCTTGAGCCATACGCACCACACGCACGGGAAAGGCAACACTGATATCGTTAAGCTTTAAGAATTTACTAATTGCGCGGCGCACGTCACTCGCAATATCCCACTGATCAAGCGTCTTTTCTGAACTAATAAAGCCACGTACTAAAAAGACAAACCCTGAAGGCCCAAACTCTTCTAAACGAACCACAGGCGCAGGCATTTTTAACACGTTAGGCACACTATTGAGCGCTTGCTTTAGAACATCAACCGTTTTTTCTGGGTCATCCGCATACCGAATGCCAATCATAATATCAGGGAAGGTAATGTACCCAGCAGTGTAATCCCAGTTTAAAATCGTATCACGCATAAAACGAGAGTTAGGAATAATCAAGCTGTAACTTCTTTTTCTACGGAGCACCACAGTACGCGGAGTAATTTTACGCACCACACCTTTTACTTCATCATCAAGCATAATGTAATCGCCCACTTTTAATGGTCGGTTTACAAGCAAAATAAAGTAACCCACAAAGTCGTTAAAAATATCCCGTAATGCCCACGCAATACCCAAAACCAACGGCGTTACGTAATAGGCAATTAAGAATCCAAATCCTTGATGCCACAGACCAAGCGTAATCACCGAGATCACTACCAAGTAATACGAAATAGTAGAAACCGCATTGTGCACACCAGGGTCAACCAAGAGCACTGCATAAATTCTAAATAACAGATATTTATCAACCAAATACGCAATAAAGAAACTAAGTGGTATGACCGCAATAGTTGCTGCAAGATCTACCAAACTCAGCTTTTGATACTGACCATCTTTTAAACCAATAACCAAACGTTTAAGTGTAAGATAATCATACATGGTTGCTATATGAATCGGTCTATTCCAGAACCAGCTTATTAACCCAATTGCTAAAATCACACAGATAAACATCAAGAAGATAACTGATACACCGTACCATGTTTTAGCTGAAGAAAAACGGGCTTGTAGTGATTCGCCATCGGAAGAGAAGAAGAACATAGCAACAAGGCGACGTGCAAAACCATAAAACATATACAGCAAGCGAGCAACCACAATTGTACCCAGCGTGCCCCAAAGAATATAAGAAACTAAATTGTTATAGCCACCAATGTGCGAATCTGTCAGCGCCATAAGCAACACAACAAAACTGAGTAGTGCATAATAATAGTTGTTTACTAAGTGCCATACCCAGTTACCCCATGTTGAGCGCGTAGGAATAATGCTGAGTAAATCTTCTTTTCTAATAAGTGCTAATAGCAGTACACGAATAATAATTGAGTACACGGCAAGCAAAATATTTGGCAGTTCAGACTTGGTGTATAGTCCAAGCATAAGTGCTTCGCGCAAAGACAGGAGCACAATGGTTGAGTACAAAAGCCAATTAAAGACGGTAAAAAAGCGATCTTCAAAACTCTCTGTTAACAACAAGAACTGCTCTTTTTGATTATATGTTTGCAACGCAAAGCTGAGTTTTTTTGCCATATAGAGCAAGTACGGTATGGACGCTATAAAAAAGATAATACTTGGCAAATAAAGTTCTGCCGCACTGGTTGACCCAAAATGCCAAAAGAGTACCGACCAGATAAACAGACTGAGTAAATGTTCTGATGCAAACGTACAAAGTACATACGCAATTCTACTGGTGTAAAAAGCACCCTTGTATTCTTGAGCAATACGCAACAGCACGTTAGCAAACGATGGTAAATAAGAACGTATCACAAAGTAAGCAAGAATCACGCCTAACAGCTGTGCCAAGAGTAATGCTAATGCAAAAGGACTTGCAAAGAAGTTTGCCAATCGGTACGACAACCAACCAGAAAGGAGCGATTGAATATAAGCCTGAATGCTTGTTTTTAAATCGAGTACAAAAATCTGGATGTCCGGAATAATATTGCGAATACCTTCAAGCGAAAGCGCTCCGCCTGCACGGTGCCACAAACTGACACGGCTCAGTTCACTTGTAATACCTTCTGACTGTTTGAGCGTTGTACTGATGGTTACCACTACCTGTGAGTAACTTTCTATCAGTTTACCTGTGATATCTGTTTGACGATTAATCATCCCTTGTGCACGTTCTAAAAACGTTATTGTTTGCATATACAACTGATCTTGGCGTGCAAAGAGGTGCGTACGCTTAGTACGTATCTGCTCAAGGCGTTCTTTAATTTGATTGAACGCTCTATTTTGCACACTGAGCCTACTGGTTGCGGCAGTACGCTTATCTTCAAACAATGTTTTTTCGCGCATCAACTCAAATGCTTGCTCTTGATATTTCTTGATCTCGCCTTGCAAGCTTTCCGTATTTTTAAACAATTGCTGCTTAAGTTTGTACCATGTTTGTACTACTGCGTAGGTCAATTCTTTTTCTTTTAATTTAAACTTAGCAACTTCAATTTGGGCTCTATACAGTTCAACTTCTCGTTCTGCTGCCGCAATCTGTTCTGTGATAAAACCTACTTGCACAGTCAGCGCATACGCTTCTCCCGTGGTTGGTTCAATCGTCCAATCTCGAACAGCAGAAACTTCTCCCTCTTTAGTGCCACGGATAGCATCAAGAGACGCAAGTTCTTTTTTAAGATCATCCATATAAGCAGTAACAATGTCGATTTTTTGTACATACCGATCAGTTACGGCAATAACGAGCTGCTGCTCTTTTTTAACATCTTCTTGAGCAGCCTGCACATCTTTTTTATCTACTCTAAAAGAAACACGGACAATTAAATCCCGCTCCTGAGTAAGTAATACACGCTTTTTTTCTTCTACAGAAAGACGCTCTGTCACGAGTACTAAGCGCGCTTCTTGCTCCTGAATACGCACTTGTAACAGTTGGCGTTCATACTCTGCTAAGCGCACTTGGATATCTAAGAGCTCACTTTGCGTATGTACATCACCCTCAGCATGCGCGCTCACTTTACCAAAATCGGTTTGCTCTTTAACTTTTTCTTGGTGCACTTTTTCTGCTTGTACCAGCTTTTTTTGTAAACTTGCTAAGTCCGTTTTAACTTCTGCAAGTTCCGATTTAAGTGTACGTACTTTATCTTCTTGTATGCCCACTTTATAACTAAGCGATTGCAATTCCTGAAAATCGTACAACGCTTTTTTATCTGGCAATAAGCCTTCAAATTGCGGATCTCTGACATATCCTTCAAGCAGAGCAACTGCTTCTTTATAAATACTTATGAGTTCTTTATGAGCTGTTTTAATAGTTGTTAGAATTTGTACTGATGCTTTAGCAAGTAATAATAATTGCGGCACCAACGAGTTAGCTTCTTGAGGAGGCAACTGCTCATACGTCATCACTTGTTGTTTTGCTTTATCAAAACGCATTTGCATGTCTTGCATAAACGCGTCTTCATTTTTTTGTAAATCAAGTAATTTTGCTTTAAGACTGGCTAACTCTTCTTCTTTCTTATCGCCTACCCTGATGCGTAGTTCGCCTTGGTTTTTATTACCTATAAACCCGTCTAAAAAGCTTGATGCGTCAAGCTGCAGTGCGCTACCAGAGAGGAGTAATAACCATACTAAATTTTTCATAGATTTGTGCTCTTTACTAACAGTGGCAATGCTTTGCACCATTTACCTTGCGGGTATGCTGTTAAGCACCACACTAACCACTTATGTACTAGTTCTTCGTTGGGTAACTCTAAGAAAAGGTCCTTTAGTTTGTCAACAGGCGCATACAGAAATGCATGGTGTTCATCATCTAAAAATTCCTTGTCTGGATACAAGCCTAGCAAGGCAAACAAAAGACACACTATTTTTTTTTGTTCTATACCCGAAGTAAATGCATTGAGATTTGCAAGAATATCAACAACATACCTGCACGCATCGCCCGCTTGTGTTCCTAGCGGAATGTAATGGTAGCACACTTCAATAAGCGCATGGAGCAGATAAATAGACTGTGCATGATACAAAGAAGGATGCCGTTCTATTTCTAATCTATCAACACGACTATAATCATACCGCGCTTCATACACATGGTACGATACTATCGATCCAACCAAACCTGTTGCATATCTTTTATGGTCATAAAACAGCTTTTCAGTTCTTCCATGACCAATACTAAGCACTGATAACAGATTAGATCGTTGGCGCAAAACAATAGCTACATCCCGTACATGATCTTTTTCATCGTGCATGTGTCTTGCTTAAAACCCCATTTTTTCATAAAACGCATCATACGTTGCTTCTCTGCCTAAATAATCTTTCACCATGGTATTACCATCGATGCTGCCGCCACGCCCGATAATACAATCGACATAACGCTTACCAGCAGCAGGACTTAAAAGACCCTCTTTTTTAATCTGAGCAAACACATCAGTACCGCGTACCAATGCCCACATATACCCATAATACGAAGCGCCATAACCCATTAAATGGCCAAATGAACATTGCATGTGCGCATCGTCTGAGTACTCTTTGTAAGGCGACATCATCACACTATATTTCTTAATACAAGCTGACGTATCTTTGTGTAGCGCACCATCAAACATATCAAGACAGATCATGCCAAGCGAAAGCTGACGAGATACAAACATACCCGTTTCTGAACGGAGTAATGCTAAACGCTTTTCTATTAAATCATCAGAAAGCGGTTTGCCCGTTTTATAATGAGAGCTGATCATTTTTAAAATTTCCGCTTCTTCCATCCAGTTTTCTAACATTTGCGACGGTAACTCTACAAAATCCCGTTCTGTATTGGTACCAGACTGCATACCATATTCAGTTGCTCCAAGCACTGAGTGAATTGCATGCCCAAACTCATGGAAGAAAGTCACCACTTCGCTGTATTTTAAAAGAGACGGCGTATCCCCCACTGGTTTAGTAAAGTTACATACCAAGGCAACAACTGCTGGATACCAGACATTCCCGCGTTTGACAGAAGAAATACCACTAAACTGCGCTGCATGGTTATATTTATTAGGACGTGGGAACATATCTAAATACACATAACCTAGAACTTTTCCTGACGTATCACTGATTTGTAAGAGCTCTACTTCTTTGTGCCACGCAGTACCAGGATCAACGTGCGTAATCACTAAGTTAAAAAACTGTTCATAAATAGCTATTAGCCCTTTGACCGTATTTTCCATAGGGAAATACTCAGCAAACTCTTGCTCATCAATAGCATAATGTGCTTTTTTGAAATGGTTTTGTGTATAGGCAACATCCCATGGATACAACTTACCTGTAGGACTAAGCGTTACGCCAGCTGGTAACGATTCCTTCCACGCAGCAAATTCTGTCATCGTTTTTTCTAAAGACTTTTCCACTAACCCACGTTCAAACGCCCATGCCTTTTCTGGCGTTTGCATCGTTTGACCATCAATATTGTAATGCGCATAACTTGCATAGCCCAGAAGTTCCGCCATCTGCGCGCGCTTTGCAATGACCATATCAAGCACCGACATGTTTGCTGGATACGCACGGTTTGCAAACTGTTCAGAAAAACGCTTACGTGTTTCTTGCACACTGCAATACCCCATAACCATATCCGCTGTTGGATAATCCATACGCAGCGTATACACACCATCTTTTTGTTCTAACCCTGAAACAAAACGTTCTGGTACGCCTGCTAATTCATCTTTGGTTGCAAGTATTGTTCTGGTATCACTTAAAATATTTTTAGAAAATTCGCTGTCTAAATCGTTCAGTTCTTTTTTTAAGACAAGAACCTGTTCTCTTTTTTCTGGTAATAATTCAAGACCCGCCTTTTTAAAACCTGCTAAAAGATCGGTAAACAGATGCTTCTCTTCTGGAGTACAGGTAGCGCTACACTGTGCGTATACCGCTTTAGTTAATGCATAGATTTTTGTATTAGCGGCAAAATGTTCAAGGCTATACGCTTGCAATGCTAATGACTGTTTTTCTGCTGCATCACGTACTGCTTTATCAGGATGAACCGATTGAACAAGTTCAAGAACACCAACCTGTGTGTGCACTAACGCACAAAACGCATCTAATTTTTGTAACAACAGCTCTTTTGAACAGCTTTCGCTATCAAGCGCTACAAACTCATCAATAATCTGCTGAGCATGCTTCATAACGTACGCAGACTGACTTTCAATAGCCTGTACGGATGTTGGATACACATTATGCACATCTGCAAGTGTGTTGATAGTAACGGTGTAATCTTGAAGGCGTGGTAATGGATGAAACATAGAGCTCTCTTTTACATTAAAACAGGAGGTTAAAGAAACAAGGGACATCAACGATAAGGCGTATAGCCCACGAGCATAGTTCATACTACATTATTCCTTTTATTTTCTTTAGTCCGCCAAAGCTTTACCTATCCGTCGTCATTTAAACGAAGACTAGATGCGTAGGCTGGATTATTTTTTTTGTAACTCAAGCCACTCTTCACGCAGTTTGATTGCTTGTTCAAAATTAAGCATGTCAGCAGCTTGCATCATTTCAAGCTCAAGCGTAGCAAGTTTTTGCTGTAATTCATACCCAAGCAACTGCTTCTCTTCCTTCTTTTTACCCTTAGATGCTTTAGCAATTGCCGCTTGTAATGGAGCAATAGTTTTAGTCACTTCTCGAGACACCGACATTGGGACAATCCCATGCTTTTTGTTATACGCTTCTTGAATTGCGCGACGACGATTTGTTTCATCAATAGCGTTTTTCATCGACATAGTAACTTTATCAGCATACATCAGCACTTTAGCATCCACATTACGCGCAGCACGCCCAATGGTTTGAATCAATGATCGTTTATCACGCAAGAAACTTTCAACATCAGCATCCATAATAGCAACCAACGCAACTTCAGGCAGATCTAACCCCTCTCTAAGTAAATTAACACCCACTAAACAGTCAAACACGCCCAAGCGCAATTTCTGTAATAACTCAGTCCGTTGCGGCGTTTTAATATCACTGTGCAAATAACAGACTTTTAATTGCCGCTCTTCTAAGTAGGTAGCTAACTCTTCTGCCATTTTTTTAGTTAATACAGTTACCAATGTTCGTTGATTGTTATCACGGACTTTTTTGATCGATGCAACCAGATGATCCATTTGCCCAATACGGGGGACAATTTCTATCTGTGGATCAACCAGACCGGTTGGCCGAATAATTTGTTCTACAACCACCTTTGAATGTTGTAATTCGTAATCACCTGGTGTTGCAGAAACATACATAGTATTTGTTAAATACTTTTCTATTTCTTCAAACTGAAGCGGCCGATTATCAGCAGCAGATGGTAATCTAAATCCAAACTCTATTAACGCTTTTTTACGCGATTGATCACCACCATACATGCCTCTAAACTGAGGTATGGCAATATGCGATTCATCAATAATACATAAAAAGTCTTTAGGGAAAAAATCGAACAAGCAAGGTGGCGCTTCTCCCTTCATTCTTCCATCAAAATGAGCAGAATAGTTTTCAATACCACTGCAATAACCAAGCTCTTCTATCATCTCTAAATCATGCGAAACTCGTTGAGAGAGTCGATCGCGGTACGCTTCTTTTTCCATAGTTGGTAGGTAAGCTTGCAACTCTTCTTGAATACTTTTAAGAGCCGCCTTCTTTTTTTCTTCTGTTGTTACAAAATGTTTTGCAGGAAAAATCAACGTGTTATCAAGATCTTTTAACACTTTATTATTATCTTTACTTACCCACTGGAGCGCTTCAATCTTGTCACCAAACATCTCAATACGCAGTTTTTCTTTTTGATACGGCAAATGCACTTCAATAGTATTTCCAAGTACCTGGAAACTACCCGATGTACGCTCTTTATCGTTACGCACGTACTGAATAAAAATCAGTTTACGCAGGAGTTCCATGCGTTTAATTTTTTGATTAACTTTTAACGCAAAGGCTAAGTTTTTGTAATCTTCCGGACTTCCCAAAGAATAAATGGCAGAAACTGAAGCGATCACAATGGTATCATTTCTATTCACTAGCGACGCAGTTGTTTCTACACGCAAGCGTTCAATTTCATCATTTGTTTTAGTTTCTTTAGGGATATACACATCTTGCGCTGGCAAATACGATTCTGGTTGGTAATAGTCATAATAACTCACAAAGTAACAAACTTTGTTTTCTGGGAAAAAAAGGGAAAACTCTTCGTATAATTGCGCTGCCAATGTTTTATTAGGAGAAAGCACCAACACTGGGCCATCTTGTTTTGCAATCACGTTAGCCATAGTAAACGTTTTACCAGAGCCCGTTACACCCATTAATGTTGAAACTCCCGGCAGATTGCTTACCAACTTTTTAATAGCTTCTGGCTGACTGCCTGTTGGCTCAAATGGTTTTTTTAATTTAAAAATTCCCACAGATTCTCCCTCTTGTTACCACTCAAAATTATCTGTCTAGAATAGAACAAAAGCGCTCTTACCCGCAATAATCTTCGTCACTCTCTAATGCTTTACGCTTGCGGCCCCCAGCTTTTTTTCCTGCTCCTGATCTTTTTTTAGCACGCTGTTTACCTGCAACAGCAAGATCATCTGCTGATACGGATGCTGAACTAGCCGATTCTGCACTACCAGATTCTGGTTGACCAGGTTCAGGATGCGTTTCATGCTTATGCCACACTAAAGCAGCAAAAGCATCTACTACCGAAAAACTACAACAATCACATACATATCTCGTAGGCTGCTCACTATTACCTGATACACACCGCTTACTTTTTCCAGACCCAGAAGCAGCATCTACAGATCCGCAAACCAGCAATAAACTCCAGACCAATAACCATCTTAATGTCATATATCCACCCCTAGGCACAATAAGCTTACATAAACTAAATAACGCCTAGTATACCAAAAGTTCCCATAAGTGCTCACAAAAAAACCTTCTCTATAAGCCTACATAAGCTTAAAAGAGCCATTTGACGGACCCACCCTCTTAGGCTATAATTAAATTTACAAATAGAATTTATGTTATAAAATATATGAGGTTATAGTATGTTTTCATCTTATATTAAAAAATACCTAAGGCAGTTGCTTGCTAATAAGTTTACGCTTATTGGTTTAGCATTTTTACTTATTACTACTATTACCAAACCCGCACAACAAGCTATGTTGCCAAGTACCATGCCTGTTGTTACCGCAGAAACGGCTGAAAATTTCATGGGCCACTATCTTTTTGCACACATACATGATGCCCAAAAAGAAATGGCCTGTTTAAGATTTCATACCCCCTACATACGTAAACCACATAATCTTACACCTGGGCAAATACTGTACCTTGCAGAACATCGCCCATGGGAGCTTTCTGAAAAAACAGCTAAACTACAACGAAGCTCTAATACAGTCTCTGTGCCAATATCTATGCCTGCTACCCTAGAACAACAGCAAGAACTAACAGCTCAAAAAGACCAAGCGCAAGTAAAAAAATCTGTTCGTATAGCAGCAAAAGCCACTTTAATAGAATCAGCAAACAAAAGAGCGTGCCAAGAATCTACTCCAGAACAAGATATACTAGAAGTTACCTCTGGTTCAGAATCTGGCTTAGAAGACGATTCTCAAGATAATGACACAAATAGCAATACTCAAGCAGCATGCAGCCAAGCTGACACAGAAGCTGCAAAAAACATTCCTACTATTACTTGCCCTCTGTGTAAAATGCATACAAAAACTATTCCCTTAAGCTTACTGAGTAGACACTTAAGAAATAAACACAACACTAACCTATCGTACTTTGCTCCAACGCACCCTGATATTTACAAAACTTTCTTTACATGGACCACGTTTACATCATTACAAAAAGGCATTGATTATAAAAAAAGCGGATACCATAGAAAACCTATTTATTCATGCCTTAAATGTGACCATCAGAGCAAAAATGCTCTTACCTTTGTACTCCATGTTAACAGCATGCATAAAACACCTGAAGAAGTTGAAAGCGCCGTTACAACGGTAGAATAAAAAATAAAAGGAATTACTATGTTTTTAAAAAAATTAACATGTGCTCTTCTTGGATTAACACTTCTAGCCATTACTCCTACTACTAAGCCTTCAAAACAACCTATAGATACAGAGCTCCATATATTGCTAGAAACAGGACCATTAAACAAACAGATAACCTGTATTACTAAAAATAATATTTTACAACCAAACAGCAAAGGCAAAACGCCACTACAGATTTTAACTGCACGAGCTCATACTATAGAATCTTTTTTAAGAACCGGCGATCGTGATGCTCAACAGTATCTTAAATTATTTGCTATAACCTATTGTCAACTTTTTGCAGCTGGTGCATATGCTATTATTGATAATGATACTGCAAAATTTATTCACAATTTTTTCCACGATCTTATACCAATGATCGTTGCTTATAATCCTAACGCTCAAGCTCTTTTTGACAAATTAGAACTTGAAAAAGAAATAAGAAAAAGAGAAATTCCAGGACAAAGAGATTAAACATAAAAACACACAGCCTACTATCAGATGCCAGCAAAAAAACTGGCATCTTTTTTTGAGCTTAACTACCATGCAAGCTCTAGCATCTCTTTTACATCATGCTACAATCTTACCCAGAAACTAAAAACCACTATTTAAAAGGCTTTTCTAATGTTTTTATTAGAAAAAAAAGTACCGTATACAGTTATTTTTGTGGCTGCTTTACTTACCTACGCATCTAGCTTTTGTTCAGATCTAGACAATGATTCTTTTGCGGCAGCACTAGCAGGCATTATGGATGCCCCATTACAGCGTGATCTTGTATCTATCTATCCAATGAGGTGCGAACTCAAAAAAATAGCCGATGGAGAATGTGAACTGGAAACTGAGACAAGGGCTTTAGCTCTCAAAAAGAAAACACTCGTAAAACGAGTAAAAAACAAAAATCAGCACCAAGAAATACCGCGCCAAGATCAGTGTCAAAAACCAAAAAAACCTTACCGGAGTAAAAATAAAGCTGCTCCTGCAACATGCATATCTTTAGGAACGACAGCTATTAATCCAGAAACTAGACATTTTCAATGCGCAGCATGTCTACATAATCCATGGGTACCTATGAATGGGATACTTGACCATTTTAACAAACACCACCGTGATGTGAAAAAACTACCTATGGCACTCAATATATTAAATACAGCGTATACATCTCTCAGACTGCTTACCATAGGCATACATTACTCTATAATAACTATAGAAAACCCGAAACAGTATCAATGTTTATTTTGTCAAAAAATCTACACCAACGCTAACCATCTAGCGGGCCATATTAATACTAACCACTTAAAACATCTAATGGTTATGAAAAAATATGAACACGCTCTCACACAAAAACAATCTTAAGGAAGCTTTATGAACCGTTGTCTTTTATTACTCAGTCTCTTATTTTCTAAGACCAGTATATGCGCAGACACACAAGCAAGACTTGCACACTATGCCTACGCATCAATGCAACTTTTAGAAAAAAATAGCATATATCCCATAACCCCCGCCCGTCTCCAAAATTATCTTGATAGTCACGTAAGTGCTGCGCCAGAACATGATGATTACAAGCCAGAACATTACACTCCAAATGGAACCCCGCTTATCCTAACAAAACAGTATGAACAGGCTGTTGTTAACCCTCAAAGTATAACGCTTAATAACATAAATAACGCTAAGAATTTTCCACATGCATAATCAAGACAACTAAAGTATTTAAACCACAAAGCTAATCAAGCGGCCTGGCACCCAGATCTCTTTTTTAATCTCTTTGCCATCTAACCATGCAGCAACTAGTTGGCGTGCCTGCGGACTCACATCCTGTTGTTGCGCATCAGCAGCAACAACCAACTGACCACGCAATTTACCATTCACTTGAATAGCAATGGTAACTTCAGTTTTTTGTGCAAGTTCAGGGTTAAACACTGGCCAAGTACAGGCGCCCAATTTTTTCTTAAACAAACGCTCTAACAGCTCACTTGCCATGTGCGGCGCAAGAACAGACAGCGACACAATAATATCTTGTGCATGCGTACGACCAAGCAACCACTGATGGTGGATAATATCGTTAAACAGTTCCATAGCTGCAGAAAGCGCCGTGTTTGGTTTAAAACTATCAAGACGTTCTTGATACACCTTTAAGAACTGGTGGACACGCTGGGTTGTTTCGCGTTTTTCGTGCGCATCATCTACCAACGGAGTAGTCATGAAATAATCAACAACTTTATTAGCAAAACGCTTAATACCTTCAAGCCCTGTATCCTGCCACTCACAATCAAGTTCTGGTGGCCCCATAAAGAGCACGTACATACGCAGAACATCAGAACCATACTTGGCTACAATCTCATCCGGGTTAACTACGTTACCCTTGGATTTTGACATCTTTTCTACCAAACCGCTCTTTTCAGAATATTTACACACCATGCCCTGGTTAAACAGTTGCTTAAACGGTTCATTAAAAGGCAAATACCCAAGCTTGTGCAAAACCTTTACATAAAAGCGGGAATACAACAGATGCAAAATAGCATGCTCAATACCGCCAACATACAGATCCACCGGCATCCAGTAACGCATATCTTCTTGGCTAAACGCTGCACTTTTTAAATCTGGGTTTGGATAGCGCAAGAAATACCAACAAGACCCTGCCCATTGCGGCATAGTGTTTGTTTCCCGTTTAGCAGGCTTGTGACATTCTGGGCACGTGGTATTTACCCACTCGCTTATAGCTGCTAACGGTGATTCACCTGTTCCCGTTGGTTCATACTTTTCTACATCAGGTAACGCAACCGGTAACTGATCTTCAGGAACTGGCACAACACCACATGACGCACAATGGATCAATGGAATCGGTTCGCCCCAATAACGCTGACGGGAGAAAATCCAATCGCGCAATTTGTAGGTAACTTTTGGTTGTGCGTACCCCTGTTTTTGACAATAAGCAATAATATCTTGACGCGCACCGGCTGCATTTCTGCCTACAAACGCATGCGGCGCTTGTAAAATACCGTGCTGCATATCCGAATAACAGACTTCTACATTTTTAACTTTTTCTGCCAGCGCTTTATCTTCTGGAAATAAAACAACTTTAAGTGGAATGTTATATTTTTTTGCAAAAGCAAAATCCCGTGGATCGTGTGCTGAGCATTTCACAATACCTGTGCCGTACTGAGCAAGCGCAAAGTTTGCTACCCAAATAGGCAGATCGTGTCCACTGACTGGATCAACAATATAACGACCAGTAAAGATACCGTCTGGTGCAAGTTCTTCGCGCGTTTTATTACGCTCTTCAATCATCTTTTTGCAATACGCAAGAATCTCATGCTTATTAGCAATACCCGCAAGCAACGTTGGCAATAACTGATGATCCGGGGCAATAACCACAAACGTATCTGCTGCAAAGGCTTCAAAGTGCGCACTAAACGTTTCGATTTCTAAGTTCATGTCTTTGACTGGAGCTTTAAACAGAAGCCCTTCGCTTCTGCCAATCCAGTTACGTTGCATGGTTTTAACTTTTTCTGGCCAATCAAGCATATCTAAATCTTCAAGTAACGGTTGAGCATAGTCCGTAATTTTTAATACCCACTGAGGAATCTGCTTTTGTTCAACCGCAGTACCACAACGTTCACAACCACCATGCACTACTTCTTCGTTTGCCAAACCTGTTTTGCATGAAGGACACCAGTTAATAGGCATATGTGATTGGTACGCAAGGCCATCTTTATACATTTTAAGAAAGATCCATTGCGTCCATGTGTAATAGTCTACATCAGTAGTACTTAACTCTTTGGTCCAATCGTACAAGGCGCCCACTGTTTTAAGTTGTTCTTTAAAGGTAGCCACATTTTTTGCGGTAGATACGGCAGGATGAATACCTTTTTTGATCGCATCGTTTTCCGCAGGTAACCCAAACGCATCCCAGCCCATAGGATGCAATACGTTAAAACCTTCTAACCATTTTATACGGGCATAGACGTCAGAAAGAACGTACCCTCGCCAGTGCCCCACATGCAAACCTGAACCTGAAGGATAAGGGAACATATCCAAACAATAATATTTTTTCTTATCATGGTTTGGCAGGGCAATAGCATCTGGATGCTTTTCCCAGATGGTTTGCCACTTCTTTTCAACTTCGGCTACGTTATATTGCATGGGACACCTTTACAAACTATAAAACAGGCTCTTTATTTATTCTTCGTTAAAACTTCGAAGAACAAGTATCAGCTCATTCTACGCTGGTTCCAAAAAACGGTCAAAACAACCTGCCATTCACGCCATAGCCTTACTTATCCATCGAAACTATAGCGGCTTGTCCGCCTTAGCTGAAAGGGAAAGCCGGAAGACAACAGCTGGGTTACAAGAGTTGAGAAAAGCCAGCAAGCACCCTATACTACTGCGTGCATCCTTAAAAAAATAAAATCAAAAATGAGTATAAAAGTGCTATGCAAACCCAAAAAACAGTGACCCTTTCTGGTGACAAATACACCGAATCGATCTTAGTTATCCCAACCGCCACCCTATTTCCCAACGGCGCATGGAACGGTCTTAAAAAAGTTAATTGCGACACGTACCTAGACTTAATAGATAAAAATAAAGAATTTATCGCCCGTGGCGTTGCAGAAAACGACCCATCATATAAACAGATTATCCCTTACCTGATCTTTGCGTATAACGAAAAATATTTTATTATGCAGCGTAAAAACTCCTCAACCGAACAGCGCCTTGCAAATAAATACACCTTAGGTATTGGCGGCCATTTACGAGAAGAAGATATGGAAGGTTCAAGTATTATCGATTGGGCGCAGCGAGAATTTCACGAAGAAATCAACTACTCAGGCAACCTGACCATTACTCCTCTTGGTGTATTAAATGACGACAGTAATGATGTGGGTAAAGTACATGCTGGATTTGTCTTCCTGCTTGAAGGCGATTCTGATAAGATTACCATTAAATCAGAACTCAAAAATGGCCATCTAGCAACGCTACAAGAACTCAAAGACAAATATCCATTGATGGAAAGTTGGTCCCAATACGTTCTTGATTATTTGATACAACGCTAATACCATTTAAACGTGCTTAGGGGCACGCTTACATCAAGGTTACTTATCAGCTGCACAGATACGAGAAATTAGCGCACACCATCATTCCGATACACCTTGTTATTATCATAGTTCACCATTGCCAAGAATATTCCATACCATACAATCAACACCCTCTGAGCAGTTGCCTGTATTAAAAATATTACAAGATATTAAACACAAACAAAAAACTACCCATTAAGGATTTTTATGAAAAAAATAGTATTACTAAGCGGATTAATTCTTTCTCAATGGTGTTATGCAAATGATAACGAAACAATATATGCCCATAGCACACCTGTGGCTAACAAAAGTTCTTCCCCTGAAGAGCACATTCTTGAACTTAATAATAAACTTTTAAAGGCAACACGAGATTGCGATGTAACAAATATGCTCAAGGCTCTTGCACAAGGAGCAAAAAGTAATAATGGTAAAGGCCTCCTAGAATATCTAACTGTTTTGAGTGCCGCTCAATGTTTTGACAACCGCATCTTAGATACATTAATGCAGCACAACTTTAGCCCTTCTGCTCGTGGCATATTACCTTATGAAGAGCCAGTGATTATTACTATGGCAGATCAGGGAAATATACGGGCAGTAAAAAGATTGCTCAACGCTGGAACTGATATTGATCAAGAAGGTTGGCATGGAGATACAGCTTTACTCAATGCTGTAAAGGAATGTAACACTCATATGATAAAAGCTTTATTAGTATGGGGAGCAGATCCTTCAAAAGCCAATTTTTTTGGTGAAACACCAGAAACTGTTATCCCAGATTGTACAGGCGCATCTGCTCAAAAAGATCTGAAACAAATTGAATTCTTACTTACTCGGGCTAAAGCAAGAAAAGAAATAAAATGAAAAAATATATATCTCTATGGCTAGTACTATTTTCTGGCTTATTACATGCATCTTCAAGGCAAGATGATCCCAATGGACTTCATCCAATTATTACCCCTGCTGATCCTTTAAACAGTCAAAAGCCTGACTGGTCTTTGTATAATGCTATTGTAAGTGGCGATACAGAAACAGCCTTACTATTGATTGAAAAATTATTTGATTGTATGCCGTATCCAATGGCGAATGAAGAAAGTTATCTTCATTATGCAGTACAATATGGACGGGTAGAAATCGTAAAAGCATTGCTTTATACAGACTTATTTGATGTAGATCAAATTGATAGTGAAGGCCATACACCTTTGTATTATCTTCTCATGATGAGAACCTCCCGAGGAACAAGCCTCCGTGCTTCTTCCCAGGATTATATTGCAATAGCAGAATTATTAATTGAACATGGCGCAGATATCGAAAAAGAAGATACTGATGGGCTTACTCCTCTGTATTATGCTGGGGTTGCAGGACACGAAGATATAGCTCGATTACTTATTGATATTTCAAAAAAACGGAAACAGTCATTCGGGAAACACAATGATATTGATGCTATTGTTCTAGATGGGTTATTTAATTAAATAAAAACACTTATGAAAACTACTTCTTTACTATGGATGCTAACAACGCTCATCAGCAGTTGTATGTATGCAGCAACTCAAGAACATGATCAAGCTATCAAAATGCCATCTCTCGATATTTTACAGGAAAGACTTACACATGCTGGCTTTGGTCACTTTGATAAACAGACTAAATTAGCTCAGCAATTAGCCAATCAAGAAAGATTACCTTTAGGCGTCTTTTCTACAGTACAACAATGTATCCATAACTATGCTCACAGTAATCCTGAACAAGCACAAGGATATCTTAAGCATTCAGACCAACTGCTTGAGATTTTATTAAAAGATTACCCGACAATCTTATTAACATTAAAAACAAGTAAGCTTTATACACCATCAGCACAATAAGATGATTTCTGTATGAAAATATTTATGAAAACCCTCTTCTCATCTGATTGTGACATTGTAGTTTAATTCATCACGCAACAATTAAAATTGATATAAATACTGAACTTCAAGCGTCTTTCCATCTTCGCTTAATTGTCCACCTTTAGGAATAATAAGTTCGTGTGTTTCTGGATCAAGATAACGGTTTTGAACTGTTGCAATAATTGAATCTCCAGTTCCTCTTTGAACGACTCTAACGTAGCCTGGCAAATAAAGTACACCATATTCTATGGTACCACCTTCAGGAACAATGAATGCATCTGTTTCTGGATCTAGATAACCATTTTCTGGGGTAGCAACAAAAGAAACATCTGCCTTTGTATCAATAACTGTTCGCGTAAAATGTGGCACAAAAAGATATCCCGCATCTTCATCAAGATAACCACCTTTAGGAATGATCAATTGATTCATGTTAGTAGGATCAACATACCCGTTACACGTTGTAGCCATTACCGAGTCACCCGTCTCTAAACTCATAACATAAACTTGCCAAGGGTTAAACATACCCATTCTTGTAGTTAGTCTATATTTCTTTTTAAGTTCCCTAATCTGTGGATCTTTTAAATCAAACGGCAAAATAGTACCTACAGCATCAATTTCTTCTAGAGATGGCGTATTAACAAAGCAAGAAAGGCTCAGTGTTTTTAAATTTTGCAAACTACCGTAAGCATACTGTCCAAACTCAACGTAAGCATTAAGATTAACCTCTTTAAGGGCAGGTAAATTGTTAAAGGCACCTGCTTCTATAGAAGTTATACTATTTTCTGCAAGACTAATATTTTTAACTGAAGGTAAGTTAACAAACGTATTTTTAATAATTGTTGCCAGATTGTTTTTATCAATATTTAAAGCAATAGCTGATTTTATATTGGGAACATTATTAAGTCCCTTTAACGATGTTAGACCTTGATTAGATAGGTCAAGTTCAAGACGTTGCGTGCCATCATAATATTGCCTCATGGAAACTGCTGGAATTGATTGAGTATCTATAAGATCTTGAACTGAAATAGGGAATGGCTTGAGTGTTGGTTTACCCGTTGTATAGTCTGGAACAGGAAATAGATCTTTTCCTTCAGGATTCGACGATCCAATAAAAAGTTGAACTCGCTGAGTAAGCTTTGGATAACCCATGGCTACACGCGATTTACCTGCATATTCTTTTATTTTCTTTATAAGGATAGCAGCATGTTTGTTAGCCATTTTACTAATTAAGGCATTTGGTTTTTTTAATGGTCGATATTCTGTAAAAAGCAACTCTGCCAATTTTTCTTGCAAAAAATGATCTTGATCAAGCATGAAATCTGCAGCCAAAATAGCTCCAAGAAGATCATCTGTTGTACACGGTTTAAAAGTCGGATCAATAATCATGGTCATAACAGTATCAAAGTCTCTTTTAGTCAAACTAGGCGTACGAGAAAAATCGACAGTATTATCGCTTTCAAGCCCAACTTGATCCGCCGCTTGCACCACAACTAACTGCTTTGCAAATCCAGCTGGATACATGCCAGTGCGACCGTCTGCAAAAATAATCGTATATTCTGGTTCTTGTGCATCATAAAAAACATCGCCGTCTACATCCGCTGCCGCCTGAACGCTACCACTTAAACCTACTAGTACGATTAACCAACCTAAAAATCTTTTCATCCTAACCCTCTCTATTATATATTCTATTTGAAATAATATCAGTAGTTATATAAAGAAATAAAGAGAAAGATAAAAAGACCCTTATATGAGCTTAAAAGCTTGTCTCCAGCAACCCGCTTAGTCTTTATGGTTTCTTCTTGTAATATGCCAAGGTAATGGATTAAAAGGGCTTTTTTCTGGCTTATATAAAAGGCAAAATTCTTGAGGAGTCATGCGTGTATCTTCTTTTGGATTATAATTACCAGGCACGCGGGGTAAACGCTCACCTTCCCAAGAATCCAACAAAATACCCGCTACTGTAAGTTTAGGTAGCCTGTCTGCTAAACATCCCAACTTTATTTTACCAAGAGGGTTATTTCTAAGATCTAATTGCTTCAATTCTGGTAAACCAACCCACTGCCCTTCTTCAAGAACAGTAATGTTATTATCAGATAGATCTACCGTTTTAAGAGCTGATAACGAACGGCCAGGTCGTAACCTTTGGTCCCGTTCATAATCGAATTCATACACAGGAAGCTTCACCTCATGGTCTTTGAAAGTACCTGGCTGTACTGCAAAAATTGCATTATGACTACAATCAAGAAGCCGTAAATATGCTAACGTTGCAAAAAGAGCTGGATATAACTCTTGTTTAATTCCACAATTACTCATGTGCAGTTCTTGCAGATTAACCATACTATGCAACGCTTTTTCTGGGATAGCACCAATCTGGCACCCAGACAGATTTAGCACTAAAAGATTTGTAAACCCTTTTAAAACATTAGGCTGCAATTTAAGTATACGTGGTGCCTGATTATGTTGCTGCAACCGTAATAGCGCAATTTTTTGCCGTTCTTTTTGTGAAGGTAATTGATCTTCTTTTAATGGATACTCTAAGCACAGCTCTTTACCACCCTCACGATCTTTACTGTGCAAAAAAGCCCCACTAGGCAAAAATACACCCTCTGCTGCATCTATAACATGAGGGCTTAAAAGTAGTCCAACCAATAACCCATACCTTAATTTCATACCTCTCCTTACAATATCGAACACCAAGTATTTTTTTTAATTGGCTGACAAACCGCTACAAACTCGCTTTTACGAGCATCTTCACCCGCTTGCAATAAATCTACAATAGCATCATGTTCTTCCATACGTGCATGATCAATTGCCTTTCTTTTAAGATTATCTGCAAGATCTTTACGCGCTCCTGCAGCAAGTAACGCTACAACTACTGCAGCATGGCCTTGACTCGATGCTGCTATAAGTGGAGTAGACCCATACATATTACAGGAATCTAACTCAGCACCTGCTACAATAAGCGCTTGTACTACGTTTACATACCCAAAATAACTGGCTCGTGATAATACCGTATCTTGAACACTATTTTTTAAGTTTGGATTTGCTTGAGCAGCAAGAAGTAACTGCACAATTTTTTCACGATTTTCAAGTTTATAGTGTGAATCAACTGCCATCATAAGCGGTGTATTATGTGCATTATCTACAAGATTTACCTGTGCTTTTGCTTTCAATAATAGATCTACCATCTCTAGGTCCCCATTATAGGCAGCAGATAATAACCCTCTAAATCCATAACCACATGCAAGCTGCTGATCTACATCAACCCCTGCTGCAATAAGTACTGCTACAAGCCGGCTATTGCGACTCTCGACAGCTTGTGCAAAAACATTATCCAGACAGCCTTCTTGTTGTTTAACCATATCAGCACCATACACCGTTGCAATCCAACGCAACAAAGTAGATATAGTTTTACGGCTAGTAATATACCCACTCAATTCTTTAAAATCTTGAGTTTGATACACAGGCGCACCAGTACGCATTCTTATCTTTGCTGCCGTTTCATTTGAATGTAAAAACCTTTGTACATACCGAATATAAGGATATATAAATTTTTGCGACAAATCCGGTATAGGCTCTTCTATAACCGTGTTATCTGTAGTAAGAGCAAATATTTTCTCACTTTTAAAATACCCAACCCCCAAACCGTCTACCCATATTTTATTCATTTCATCAAATTGCTCTCGCGTCATTAATGCAAACGTCTTTTGCGGGTTTTTTGCAAAAATCTCGCGATACAAATAGCTTCCAATTCTACACGTTATCTCATCAGTCTCACTAAACTCCCCTTTTGCTGGATCACTATAAACAGGTTTACTATTTTCAAGAAGTATTCGTGCTGTCTCAAAAAGAGATATAAAGCTAACATCAGAATAGGTATAAAAATCTTTTATTTTTATTTGTTCGCTACTAGTATCATGCTGACCATAGAGATCAAAATACTCCCTTAAAAATTTATACCACACTATCTGCTTAAAATGTTCCTGTGTTATAGAGGTAGCTTCTAACGAAAACGTACTGGGCCCTTTACCTAAATCTTCTGCAAGTTGCTGATACAAAAGCAATTGCTCAATAACAGCTTTTGGATAATAACCTTGGTCATCTTTAAACATTACTAAAATAGTATCTTTTTTTGGTTCACTGTTTACTGGTGCATGTCCTGATGCACTTTCTGCTGCTTGCACCGTTGTCCCTACTAAACACAACACCAACAACTTACTCCATACCTGCTTCATCCATTCCCCTTTACATCACTGCACATTGCATACATTTTTTATTCTTTTTACCGGCTTCTAAAAGAGCTAATACCTCTTTATGGTTGTTTTTTCTTGCATGATCAGCTGCCGTCATAAACTGATTGTCATACAAATGCTTATCTGCTCCGGCAGCAAGTAATGCTGCTACAACAGGAACATGCCCTTCTTCAGCTGCCGCCATAAGAGGAGTACCCCAAGAATCCCACCTATGAAGGCTTTTATAGTGAACATTCAGTTGGGCACCGGCATCAATCAGTAATTGTACAATATCTGCATACCCAAAACGACTTGCTTTTACTAAAGCTGTTTCTCCCCATTCAGGTTGTTGCATATTCGGATTAGCCCCTGAAGCAAGAAGCAACTGTACAATTCGCTTGCGACGATCAATTGTAACGCCATCGTCATCCCCACTCCCTAATGCCTTTATAAGGGCTGAAGTATGAGCCTCTGTAAAAATATTAACTTTTGCTTTTGCACGTAAAAGAGTCTCAACCATCTCTTGGTTACAAGTATCAGCGGCATGCATTAATGCTGTAAATCCATACCCTACACCCGCTGATAGCTGTCGATCAACATCTACGCCTGCTTTCAGTAGTAACTCCACAAGGCCACTATCGCCTGTTAGTACTACCCTATCAAACAAATTATCAAAAACGATTGCCTTTTCTGCCTTTAATTCTTTGCCATACATAGTAATAACCCATTTTAAGCTCGCTACAGACGCATTTTTGTTACATAGCAAACTGTTATACAAAGTATAATAATAATTAGAATGATAAGGCGGTAAACTGATACGAGATTTAATAGCGTCTAAAGATGCTTGTGAATGTAAAAATCGCTGTACATACCGAATATAAGGAGCCTGTAAATGTAAGGGCAAAAATGGCAACGATTCTTGCACTAAAGTACGTTTTTTGTTCTGTTTATCTTTAGACACAAGAGCAAATATGTTTTTTAATCTATGTAAAAAAAAACTTTTATCTTGAAGTCTAATATGACTTATTGCTTGCACCCAAGCCTCGTTCATTTCTTCAAACTGCTCGTCTGTCATTAATCCAAGAGTTCCATCCGGATTCTCACAAAATCTTTTATATAAGACATATCCAATTGTACATGTTGCTATATCTAAACAAGCAAGTTCACCTGTAGCTGCATCGCTATACACAGGTTTTTGATTCTCTAATAGTATCCGTACTGTTTCAAACAGATCTATTACATCTTGTATTGAACCATCTTGACGAATAAAAGCATTATAAGCTATACCTGGCACATCAAACTTATCAAGATCATCTTTGAGATATACAACAAATGCAAAATTTTTCTGTGTAATACCAGTAGCTTCTAACAAAAAAGTTGCAGCCTGGTCCTGACCAAGATCTTCTACAAATTGCTTATACAGTGGCAGTTTATCAATAAGAGCTTTTGGATAATAACCTTGACCATCTATAAACGTTACCAAAACAGTCTCTTCTGTTGGCGTAGATACTCTTGACGATGCTCTTGATGCATTTTCTGCTGCTTGCACCGTTGTCCCTACCATGCATAATATATAGAACAACTTATTCACACGTAACCCTTTTTCATTGTAAAAACCTCACATAACAAAGGGCATTATATGCTAAATAACAAAGCGCACTCAATCTTTCTTGAACTACAAAAACTCATCTACCAACCCTGTGGTTTACCCGTAACAAACTATAAACAAGAAACAGAAAACAAAGAGTACGGCGCCTGTTCATTTGATCTTAATCAGCATGCCATACAGTTTCGTGTAGCAAAAATAACCCCTACCAAAAATGGTCAGTTTGTTGCCTTTTATACACGTACTAGGTTGGGCACAACAATCCCTTACGATAGTACAGATACGTTTGATTTTATTATTATCGCCTGCCAGCAAGAAGAACATCTGGGGCAATTTATATTTCCCAAAGCAGTTTTAGTACAACACGGTTATGTATCTGTTAACGGTATTGGTGGTAAACGGGCCATGCGTATCTACCCGCCATGGGATGTACCAGAAAGCGCTCAAGCAGCAAAAACACAGGCTTGGCAGCTACCCTATTTTACTACCATCAAACCACATTGTGATAATACTGCAATTTGTGCCCTTCTTGTTCATCGATAGGGATAGGTTGTGTAGCGATGTTTTCCCGCAAGGATGGACATACATCTCCTACAATATTCCCTTTTGAGTTAATAGGTAATCGAGAAACTTCAAACGCCGTTTTGCCCTCTTTATTTTTTAATCTTCTGTTTGCTCCGTAACTTAAAAGCAGAAATATTTTCTGGTATCCCGATGCCGCTTCTTGTGTATCTGCAAGTGCATAGTGTAACAGCGTGTTACCATCTTCATCTTGTACGTTAGGGTCTAGTATACGGTCTGCAAGCAAAGACTTTATTTCTGCTGGTGCACAAGATTGCAACCATATACTTTGAGGATTATCGCGAAGATCTTTTCTTTTTGGCCACTCAAAACACTCACCTGGCAAAGGCTTTTCTGGCTCTTGATACACTACTTTATGGCGCTTTGCCCATACATTAGAAGACATAACAGGTTTAAGAGTTGGTTTGATAGCACGAGCTTTACTACGGAGACTAAGATTTGCTTCTGTTTTTGCAAGCAATGCAACCATAACACGATTATGACATCTAAAAGATTCATACATAGGTTGAACGTTATAATCATCTTCTACAGTTACGCCTTTAGCCACAAACATGTAATATATTTTTTTAATTTTTCGAACTTTTTCAGCATCTTTTTTATCGCAACACGGAACCCTTGCTAATACACACATTGCACAGTTTGTAGGTTTTACTCCGTTATCAAGCAACCACTTAACAGACACGTCTTGTAATGTTTCAACTGCCATAAGAATAGGATAAACATAATCGGTGCTACCTGTTTGGCGATAGCAAAAATTATGCTGTATTCCAGGATGTTGTACTAACATTGCATCAAGCACGGAGGTATTACCATCGCACAATGCTTCCTTAAAGGACTCTGCTGCTCTTTCAGGTATCTGTAATATTGAAGGATAAGAGCGGGCATTACCAGATTCCTGTTCCCGACTTGCCCGATCGCGCATAAATGCTTCTATGTCACCATGAATCAATGTGTGCAAAAAAGATTCTGATGCCTGCACCATACTGCTGCAGCCGGTTATTGCCAGTATCGTACCTAATAGTTTTTTCATAATAAGTCTTTCTGTTTACCGCACAGAATACAGGTATCATGAAATTTCGGATATAATAAGCAATAAAAAAGGGAGGCATGCGCCTCCCTAAAGTTTTGAACTAACTTTTTTAAATTTATCTATATCTACCTTCCTTCTTCTAAGAAAGCTCTTATATCCACTTTATAGCCATCTATGTAGCAAACATTGAAGCAATCTTCTCTCCGAATAAGAATTTTCATTCCGTTGGGTAAAGTATCTTCCAAAGATTCAAAGCCTGTTGATGTAACCAGTGATTCTATTTCTGCAATTCTTTTTTTTGTACGTGATGTAATAAAAACCTCATAAAGCCTTGGGATTATTACACAAATAACAACATTAACAGCAACCCAACCAGTAATAACAGCGCAAGGCGAATATACTGTAGTTGATGGAGTAGGTTGCACAGCAGAAACATCTGACATACAAATCAATAAACTAACTACTAACAATATTGATTTTTTCATATAAAGAACCCCTAAAAATAAACCATGCATTATAAACCTATAGTAACATCTAAAAGATTATCCACAAAAGCCCACCAATACCGTACACTCAAGGGCTAATTACTATCTACTCTCTTTTTTAAAACAGGCTAACTCATGAAAAATAAAATTCTTATATATTGCTTATTACTCATAAGTGGACGCGTATATACGGCTGAAAATAGATCTGCCGGTATAAATACCATTGGCGCAGTAGTTGGCACAGGCGAACTTTTCCAGGCTATTACGGATCATGATCATACAAAAGTGGTTGCAGAATTTACTGCTGGTGCATCTGCAAATGCGGTAGTTGGGATTGGATTTACAAGAACCATGCTGGGCGTTGCACTAGATGCTTATAAACCCGAAATACCCAGCTCAAAAGAAATTATCAGGACATTATTAGAACATGGAGCTCAGGCCGATGGGCGCACCCCGAGCCAAGAATTCCCTTTGTATACAGCGGTAAAAAAAGATTTGCATGAAGTTGTCGAGCTGTTGCTACAAGCCGGTGCACGAGAATTCTATATTCCCTCTTTAAAATGGGCGCTCTATCCCGAAAATAAAGCGATGCTTACAATTTTGTTAGATAAAACTCATCTAAAAACACGCATAGGTATCTTAAAGGCTTCGTCCCAACAAGAACTCTTAAACCAACTAACCAAGCTTAATTATACTATTTCAGTAGACTAATACTCAAGTCTCTAAGCTCATATAAGCTCAACCCTTAAGATTCAAATACTGTCTATGTTCTGGGCCAGGACAGGCTGTTGAAAATAGCTCCTAAAGCTGTACTATGGAAGTATATGGGTTTATTATTCTGTTCTCTATGGGGGGGTATCTGTGCCTTTAAAAAAATCTTTCTTTTTAGCTATTTTAGGTCTATATAGCGTGTTTAATACCACTGCTAAAATCTTACCTGGCAGCGACACTCAAATCATGATGCGCTTTCTAGATTATATGGTATCAAAAACACCTTCAGAGCTCATTAACAATACGTGTTTAGATAGTATCAAACTATATGCTCATACATTACCAACATCAGAACTTGATCTTTTAGATACAACAATTGAGCAATTTGTTAACATCCATAGCGCAACCTTTATAGACATAGCTCAAGAAACTCTCAACAAATTCCCTGCCGATGAAAAAATAGCCGCTGAAGAATTATTAACACTGTTAAAAAAAGATTTAGAATTTCAAAAAGATAGCGCTGTACGTCAAGTAAGTGCACCATTTAATCAGGAATTCTTTAATAAAGTGATAACAGCATTTGCTTGTTATCAAAACTGCATACCACTACAAACACCATCTGTTGCGCAAGATTATTTTTTAACAAATATCAGCAAAAAAATTACTGATATGAGTATTGTGTGTAAAAACAGCAAAGACGCAACTCAGCAAAAAGCACTCTGTTGCATGTATTTGTATATTTTTATTCATATGAGCTATTACACAGTACAACGCGCTCTTATCAAAAAAAACAGACTGCATAATCGAGTACTATCAGCATTCATAGGGGGATTGCACACATGCAAAAAATTACTTTTTTAATAACATCTTTTTTACTTTTCTCTACACAGACAACATTAGGGCAAACAGCTTCATATCTCTATTTTCCACATTATGTTGAAAATTATGCAATCAAAAATATCTACGAAGCTCTGCAATGGAGACACCCAAAAGAAGATCTTGCTATCATCAAGCATTTTTTAGACAATGGCACCGATGTTAATCTTGTGGTGTACAACACTCAATTTGACACTAACCGTGGCCTTTCAATACTACATCATGCTTTTCAAGCTTGTTTACCCGAAGTGATAGAACTTCTTATCCAGTATGGAGTGGATGTTAATAAACCTCTTGAAAAAACTAAAACTGTAGCATTACATCTAGATCCTTATGGACAACCTGAAAATTATTATCGCTGTGTAGAATTACTCATTAATGCAGGAGCTGACGTTAATAAAGCTGATGATTATGGTTTTGTGCCTTTACATAAAATGATGCGCTCTCCACGCCTTGTACAACTACTCATTGCATCTGGCGCACATGTTAATGCATGCCACCAAAGAGGTCGTTCTCCATTGCATGAATTGCTCTACAATTATTCTAGGTGGGATAAAGAGTCTATCCAACTTCTTATTAACGCAGGATCAAAATTAGATACTCTTGATGCCCATGGTTTTGCACCGTTGCATTATGCAGCATTTCATAGTGCAGAAGAGGTTATTCCATTACTCATACAAGCAGGAGCGGATGTTAATCAAAAATCAAACGCAAATTATAATTATAGAGAAGCATATTCTTTTTTAAATTATCAAACATCAGAAACAAAAACTCGTAATAAAAAGTCTTCTTCTGTAGGTCTGACCCCCATAGACTGTGCAGCAATTAATTGGTGGCGCCTGTACTCCTTTATGTTCAAAGCACCTTTTCCTATAAATTTTATTGACGTGACACGTTTCTTCCCTCCAGAGGGCATGGTTTATGTGACTTTTTTTGGTCCTAGAGACCATAGAAATACCATGGAAATACTTTTGAATGCAGGAGCTACTGCTGACAACGTCAATATCCAAGCACTTACAGAAGCTGTAAAACAGGGATCATTAAAACAGGTAATCCATGAACTTCCTGCAACACATGCTTTTATCAAAGATGCTACAAAAGATTGTTTACGATAAATCTTGCACTTTGTTAATTATGTATTCAAGCTCACACAAGCCTATTAGTTATCTTTAAGTCACGCTTTAATACGCAATACTAGCTCCTAAACTCTTGATATTGCACTCTAGATACCGGTAAGCTGATAGGAGAATAAAGAGAGAAGGAGGTTAAGTATGTACTGGTGGTCGATTGATAAATTAGCTCGCAATTTACAGCAGAACAACTACGTACGTTCAGACTCAATCCTCTTCTGGCTGCTTAATATCCTCTTAACTATCTGCCAATCAATAATCTATACCGGCATGCTTTTTAGCTTCCTGATTATCGAGTACCACTTTAAAGATTGGCTTGCAAACCAACATGCCAATACCGAATTTTATAACCATCTTGCCTTCTATCTTTCAAGCTTAAATACCGTTCTTATGGTCCTAGGAATAGCGTGGTGCTACTACCAACACAAAAAAAATAACGGAACCAATTTTTGGCAACGATTTGCAGCCTTAAACAGCAGCATCGGTTTCCATGTTCTGCTTTATTCTACAGCCATACTTTTTATAGCAATAAGCGTTCTTTATGTGATCATACATATTAAAATTGAAACGTTTAAAGGGACTATTGTCCCAACAGAAAGCACCGCTGATTTTCTCAATAGACTTTTTACCAGCCCTTTTGGCGCAAAATCCGTAACCGCCCCACAGCAATCTAAAGGCATTTTAAACTGTGTATTAGGTTTACCCTGCTCACTTTTAAGCCTGCCCTTTATTCCAGGAAAAATTGCAGCTTTTTTACAAGAACTCCGCACCTATATTATGCAGTTTTACCCTATTTTGGCTGCCCTACCAACCGTGCTTTTAATTACCCAGTACTACTTGGTGCAACGTTGGTTTACATATATCAATAGCCCCTTACTGCCAGCGGTAACTAAAAGTATGCCTCCAGCAAACCTCAATAAGCCTGCACGCAAAAAGACGGCCGTTAAAAAATCTGTATCTAAAAGAACTGCAGCACCCAAGAAAACCACTGCTCCCAAAAAAGCTCCAACCACCAAAAAATAATATCTCGCCTATACCAGCGATCTTCTCACAGCCCTAATCAACTCATCAAAACACGCCTCTGCTGCTTTTTTATGGGTTGTCAGAATAGACAAAGAGTGGTACTATAAACAGCTCTAAGTTGTATTGTTTAACCCTCTTTAACTATCCCTAATCATGCATACCGCATGAATCTTTAGGGGCCAATCGGAAGCACACATCCATGGCAAAAGAAATTATACGTCCGAATCAGTTTGCTCGCGCAAACATGGATATGGACGTAGACACAGACGTTATTTTAAACGCAGATCAAGAAGCTGAATTGCTTTCGCTCTACGAAGGATTTTTTGATTCTAACCGTATGGGCAAAGTTGTTGAAGCAAAGATCGTTTCTCTTAACGCTGATGGCGCATTAGTAGATATTGGGTTTAAAGCGGAAAGCCTTATCCCAAAATACGAATTCTCACAACATGAACTCAAGAAGTTGCAAGTAGGCGATGTCCTAGAAGTTATTCTTGATGAACTTGAAAGTGCTGAAGGCGAATTAGTTCTTTCTTATGAAAAAGCTAAAGCGCTTAAAGCATGGGATGCTATTATCAAGTTGTTTGAAGAAGACAAACCTGTTGAAGGTACCGTAACTCACAAAGTTAAAGGTGGCTTGAACGTTGATATTGGCGTACCAGCATTCTTGCCTGGTTCACAAGTTGACGTACAACGCGTTAATAACTTTGACCAATACGTTGGCCAAACTATCGTTGCAAACATTATCAAGGTTAACAAAAAGCGCGGTAACGTTATCATTTCTCGTCGTAAATTCATGAACGATCAACGTTCAGAATTCCGCAAGAAGATTCTTGATACGCTTGACGAAGGTCAAATCATTCAAGGCTTGGTCAAAAACATCACCAACTACGGTGTGTTTATCGACATCGGCGGCGTTGATGGCTTGTTGCATATCACTGATATGACATGGGGCAGAATTGCTCATCCAAGCGAAGTAGTAAAAATTGGCGACAATTTAACTGTTAAAGTTCTTTCGTTTGATAAAGATAACGAAAAAATTTCACTTGGCCTTAAGCAACTTTCAGAAAATCCTTGGGAACAAATGGCAGCTTCAGTACAAGCTGGCTCACGCGTTAAAGGTAAAGTTTCAAGCATCACCGATTACGGCTTGTTTGTAGAAGTACAACGTGGCGTAGAAGGCTTGATCCATATTTCTGAAGTTTCATGGATTGATCGTATTAACGATCTTAAGAAACACTTTGCTGTTGGCGATACCGTAGAAGCATTGGTTATTTCTCTTGATAAAGAAAATCGCCGTATGTCTCTAAGTATCAAACAATTAGAACAAAATCCTTGGCAAACTGTTGCACAAGAATTCCCAGTTGGTTCAAAGATCAAGGGAACAATTAGCAACATTACTGACTTTGGTATTTTCGTTCTTCTTAAGCCAGGCATTGATGGTTTAGTACACGTTTCAGATCTTTCATGGACTGAACATATTGATCACCCAGCAGACGTGTATACAAAAGGTCAAGAAATTGAAGCTGTTGTGTTAGCAGTTGATACTGATAGCAAGAAGATTTCTCTTGGTATTAAGCAACTTGCAAACAACCCATGGGATATTATTGATCAAAAGTACAGCATCGGCCAAGTCATTACTGGTGAAGTTTCTCGTATTACCAACTTTGGTCTTTTCGTGAAATTAGAAAACGGTATTGAAGGTTTAGTGCATATTTCTGAACTTAACGATCTTAAAAAAGACGCTAAGATTGAAGATCTTTTCAGAGTTGGCGATAGCCGCGAATTCCGCGTTATCAAAATCAACAAAGAAGAACACAAACTTGGTTTAAGCACCAGACTTTCTGGTGACATCCATAAAGAAGAACCTAAGCAACAACGCGAACACCGTGAGCCTCGCGAATCTCGCGAATCACGTCATGTAGCTCCGCAACAACAAGAATCATATGAAGCACCTAAGTCTCAACAAAAGAGCCAGCTTCAAATGGAACTTGAAAAAGCAGCTGCACGTAAAAAGAGCAAAGAATAAGGAGCTTTATGGAACGTACATTTGCTATTATTAAACCGGACGCAATGGCAGCAGGTCATGCTGAGGCCATTATTGCCGTTATTGAAGACCATGGCTTTGAAGTAATCGCTCAAGAAAAACGTCATTTGTCTCGTGCAGAAGTTGAAGAATTTTATGCAGAGCACAAAGAACGTTCATTCTTCCCTGAAGTTGTAGCATTTATGACCTCAGGACCGGTTACGCTTATTGCCCTAGAAAAAGAAAACGCTGTTAAAGCATGGCGCGACCTTATGGGAGCAACAGATCCTGCACAAGCCGAACACGGCACCATTCGTAAACAGTTTGGTACCTCAAAAGGCAACAATGCAACTCACGGATCAGATTCTCATACAAGTGCTGCTCGTGAATTAGCATTTTTCTTTCCTAGTCTGTAAGTAAGACTTATAAACAAGGGTGCATCGTATGCTTTTAGATAACAAACATATCACTGGCCTACTTTGCTCCCTTGTTTTTTGCATGCCTCTTTTCTCTACACAAAAACCACATCTCTATATTCTTATACACGGCACTTGGTCAGCACCGCGCCACTCGTTATTACATGGCAGTAGACCGCAATGGTACCAAGCTGGCCACACAACTTTTGATACACTCAAAAGAGCAACTAATGCACACATAATTCATCACACATGGTCTGGTAAAAATAACTTGGCCGATAGACTAGCCGGTGCCAAAACACTTATCTCTCTGATACAAAAACATGCAACTACTCATACCATGCATATTATTGCACATAGTCACGGTGGCAATGTTGCATTACTTGCACTTGATACGCTTATTAAAGACAACCCAACAACAAAGATTGCTACGCTTGTTTTGCTGGGAACGCCCATTTATTTTGAATGGTACCCTGCAAGCGTTACAGCAGTGGGCACGATCTACAATATTTTTTCTTATGGCGACATTGTACAACCAGTAGCTGGTATGTATGAACGGGAGTTGCCGGAACAGCCGCATATTTTCAACATACAACTCAAAATCAATAACAACTGCCCTATGCATAACCAGTTGTATAAACCAGAGCTTATAGAACAGATTCCACATTTCTCTAAACTCTTTGGAAAAAAAGATGTTTATTGTTTACACTGCACAACAGGTAAAAAGCCGGTTATAACACACGATACAAACCGCGCAGAAGATATACGCACCGATAAAAGATTCACGCAACAACTACAAGCAAGTTGGACAGAGATAAGAGATAAACATGCACAAAAAAACACCGCCAACCACGATCGGCTTACTCGATTCAGGGATAGGTGGACTCAGTATTATCAGAGAACTATTGCGCGCCTCTACAACGCCATCAATACCAACCAAGCGTAACTATCTATATGTTGCTGACACAGCACATCTGCCGTACGGTAATAAAACACCCGACTATTTAATTGAACGAGGCCGCGTACTCACCCGCTTTTTTATAGCACACAACATCACCACTATTATTATTGCATGCCACACGTCATCAGCAACATCACTTGCTACCCTCAAACAAGAATTCCCACAGATTACCTATATTGACCTGATCCCGTTTACTATAGACCATGCCATAACGCACACAAAAACAGGGCGTATTGGTGTGCTTGCTACCCAAGCAACCATCAATAGTGGTATCCATAAAAAACTTCTCTTAGCGCAAAACAAACAACTTGTTGTTGTTGAACAAGCATGCCCGCTTCTTGTACCACTTATAGAACGGGATGCATCACCAGCAGAAATTAAAGACGCTATTGATTTGTATATGGAACCATTGTTAGCATGCCAGGTTGATACGGTTATTTTAGGATGCACACATTACGAATTTATACGCCCGCACTTAGAACAACACATCCCTTCTGTGTGCTTTGTCAGTGCTGCGCAAACACAACTCTTAGAACCTGCTGAACTTAGTAACTTTTCGTTAATTACTACTGGACCCTTTACGCACACACCACAGTTTATACAGACTCTTATTGGGTCTTATCAGTATGATCTAGAAACGGACAAAACCCTGTAATAGAGGGCTTTATTAGACAAATGACCTAGTTTAGTTGCATACTGACTGTAAATAAAATTGTAAGTCATATTAGAAGGGGTACCATATGAAAAAACTATTTTTAACACTCGCATTAACCACCACTATCTTTGTCAGAGCAAGCGAAAGAAGTGTCGTTTCAAGCGCACCCAGCTGTCTTACTGGCCCGCTAGCAATGCTCTCACGTAACAGCGGATCAAACACGCCCTGCCATTCACCTTCTAATCTATCTTCGCCAAAAAGTAATCGAAGCACTCCAGGACATAGTCGCCGTCCATCTATGAGTCTGGTACTTCCCACAGAACCTGTAACTGCAGCAAAAACTACAACCGGTTTCCAGGTCACACCACCTACTCCACAAAGCAGCACCACAACAAGTCCTCGTACGCCTGCTGCACAAGAAGTTGTACAACCAACAACTCCAACTAAACCATCATGGGAAGGCACGGTCGCAGCTTATCAGGCAATGCTTACAGCTGCTCAAAACCAAACAACTGCCAGAGACTGGACAGACAAACAAATAGCAAGATTTACTGACGCAATAGCTAGATATAACCAAGAACACCCAACTACTATTTGGCCGGCAAAAACTAACCCTACAGATTCTAGATTGCACGAAGCGCCTCGTGCTTTAACCGTTTTTTCAAGCAAACGATAAATAAAAAAGCCCACTGAAAAACCGTGGGCTTTTTTATTTTATAAAGTTCTAAAAACTTAGATATTATTGCACGGGCTCTTTTGCTGGTAGCTTTTTAACTACCTCATCTAAAATACCGTTTACAAACTTGTAAGCGTCTTTTTCTGAAAAGCATTTAGCGAGTTCAATTGCTTCGTTAATAACAATAGTTGGTGGAGTATCAGTATACAATAACTCCCACAACGCATACCGCACAACCAAACGAGTACAGCAGCCCACACGTTCTAAACGCCAGTTGGCAAGAAACGGAAGTACATACTCATCAAGCTCATAACGCTTTTCTGCAATAGCAGTAACAATATCAATAATTTCTCCCTCTAAAGGAATGCTTGCGTCATACTCATTATTAAAACCAATTGCCACTGATTGCACGGATGAACCGTAATCAAGCGACTCAAGAGCGTATAACAAATGAAAAATAATGGAGCGTACATCACGACGAGACAGGGTACATGTTGGAGAGGGGGTTAGATCATTCATAAAGGTTATGCTCGTTCCAAGTAAATGCCGGTGCGTGTATCAACTTTAATCTTATCGCCTTCGTTAATAAAAAGCGGAACCTGAAGGGTTAAACCTGTTTCAAGCGTAGCTGGTTTTGTTGAACCACCTTGAGCAGTATCACCACGAACGCCAGGAGGAGTTTCTTTAACTACAAAATACATAGTAATAGGAGGAGTAATCCCAATAGGACGTTCCCCAAAATAAAGCATTTGGTATATTTCTTGTTCTTTTAAGAAGCCTAAAACATCTTCAAGCACATCTTTATTAAGCTCAATTTGCTCAAAAGAATCTTGATCCATAAACGTATAAAGACCTGAATCCTCATACAAATACTGCATAGACTTATGTTCAAGATTAGGGCTATCGAACTTCTGCTCTGAACGGAAATTTTCTTCAAATGAAGATCCCGAAATCAGGTTTTTAAGCTTAGCACGAATAAGAGCACCACCGCGGCCCATTTTATTATGCTGAAAATCGAGCACTATATGAGGTTCACCTCGGTGAAGAACCTTAGTTCCTTTACGAAAATCTCCTGCACTGATCATGGATCTCCTAATGTTTAAATGAAGCTAAAAGACGTATTTTTAAGTATAAATACCCATAGCAAAAAAGCAACCTAGAGCATTATTGACTCAGATTAAAAAGGCTTTTATGGTTATAATGTGGTTGACCCTGGCATGCTGAAGGCTATACTCATATCTAATATATTCTTGACCTGAACAAAGAGTAAAAATATGAAAAAATATATAGCTCTTGGATTACTTGTAGGTAGTTTTTGCACCCAAATGTACGGTGCTTCTAGAGAAGTTAGAGCAGGTGCTACCCTTGCAGGATTTTTAAAACAACCCCACCATGAATCAGTTGAAATTGAAGACAACAATCAAAAGGTAGATTCTACAGCTATATTGATTAATTTTAATTTTCACCTTGGACATTTAAACAGAATATTTTTTCTTAATCTACATAGAGAAGGAATGTCTCTTGAAGCTGCAAACAGAGCAAAAGAAAAATTTATTCAAACAAAAACTGTTCCTGCACTATTATATGCATGCATGATGGGCAAACACGCTTTACCATCTGGCACTGTTTTACGTCTAGGTGGTACAAGATGGAAAGTGGAAGACCATGGAACTGATTCAAGAACCCTTACTTTACAAGAAGAGTAATAAACCATGAACAAGTTAGTTAATATAGATCCCGTTATTGCACAAGCACTTGAAGCTGAGCGCATCAGATCAGAAGAACATATTAATCTTATTGCTTCAGAAAACTATACCTACCCTGCCGTGCTTGAAACAACCGGTTCAATTCTGACTAACAAATATGCTGAAGGCTACCCTGGTAAACGGTACTACGCTGGTTGCGCACAAAGCGACATCGTAGAAGACCTTGCTCGCGAACGTTGCAAAAAACTGTTCAACGCAGAACATGCCAACGTACAACCGCACTCAGGTTCCCAAGCAAACATGGCTGTCTACTTTGCCCTGCTTAAACCAGGCGATACCATCTTGGGCATGAACCTTGCTGCTGGTGGCCACTTAACCCACGGTTACCCGATCAATTTCTCTGGTACGTATTATAACCGTGTGAACTACGGCGTATCCCCAGATACTGAACAGTTCGATTTTGATGAAATTAGAAAATTAGCTTTAGAGCACAAACCAAAACTTATTGTCTGTGGCGCATCTGCCTATGCTCGCACAATCGACTTTGCAGCGTTTAGCGCAATTGCAAAAGAAGTAGGCGCGTACTTAATGGCAGACATTGCTCACATTGCAGGACCTGTTGCTGTTGGACTCCATCCATCACCCTTTCCACATGCTGATGTAGTTACGAGCACCACACATAAAACATTACGTGGTCCACGCGGCGGCATCATTTTATGTAAGGCTGAATTTGCTAACGTTATTGATAAAGCGGTTATGCCAGGGATACAAGGCGGCCCCTTGATGCATCATATTGCAGCAAAAGCTGTTGCTTTTGGCATCGCGCTCCAACCAGAATTTAAAACGTATCAAGAACAGATTCTTAAAAACGCCAAGCACATGGCCGACTGTTTTACCAAACGCGGGTACCGTGTGGTAAGCAACACAACCGACAACCACTTACTGGTTATCGATCTGCGCAATAAAAACATTACCGGCAAAGAAGCTGAACAAGTACTAGAATCGATTGGTATTTATGCTAATCGCAACTGCATCCCGTTCGATCCACAAAGCCCTTTTATTACCAGCGGTATTAGACTTGGCACACCTGCCGTAACTACCCGTGGTTTTAAAGAACCGGAAATAGAACAGATTGTGCACTTTATTGATGCAGCACTGATGCACAAAGACAGTCCTGCTGCTCTTGCCCAACTGCAAAGTAGCATTACAAACCTATGTAAACTTTTTCCTATTTATCCTGAGTTATTACCAACACATAAAACAGCACAGACTTGCCTAGCACACTAAACAGCTTTAATTATTTATTTTACTGCTATACTAACCACTGTTTTTACATTCTGTTTAAAGAGAGAGTATGCTATGAAACAAATCTATGATATCTGTGTAGTAGGCGGTGGTGGACATATCGGATTGCCTTTATGTCTTGCATTTGCACACGCTGGCAAAAAGGTCATTGCTCTTGATGTACATCAACCAACTATAGAAAAAATCCAAGCAAAACAAATGCCATTCTTTGAAGAAGGCGCACAAGAAATCTTAAATGCACAATACGGCAAAAACTTCTGGATCACTTCTGATAAAGAAAGCATGCGCCAAAGTACGTTTATTATTATTGTCATTGGCACTCCGGTTGACGAACATTTAAATCCACAATTTGGGTTATTCAAAAAACTGTTTGATGATTTAATCCCCTATCTAGAACCACATCATCATATTATTCTGCGTAGCACTGTTTATCCGGGTACTACAGAAAAAATAGATGCATACTTAAAAAGCAAAGGCGTTGCTGTAAAAATATCCTTCTGTCCTGAACGAATTGCTCAAGGCAAAGCCATGGAAGAGCTCTATAGCCTTCCACAATTAGTAGCCGCATGCGACAAAACATATCAACAAGAAGCAGAAGATCTTTTTAGCGTACTTGCATCAGAAGTTATTCCGCTTGCACCCTTAGAAGCTGAACTTGCAAAGTTATTCACCAATACCTGGCGCTATATCCAGTTTGCAACGGCTAACCAGTTCTACCAACTAGCAGAACAAAACGGCGCAGACTTTTACACGATCTACAACGCCATTACGCACAACTACCCACGCACTAAAGGATTTCCTGGTGCAGGGTTTGCTGCAGGCCCGTGCCTCTTTAAAGACACGATGCAACTTGCCGCCTTTGGAAACAACAACTTCTTTCTTGGTCATGCAGCCATGTTGATTAACGAAGGTATGCCCAACTTTATTGTGCAAGAACTAAAAAAATCCCACGATTTAACCACGAAAACAGTCGGCATCTTGGGAATGGCCTTTAAAGCAAATAACGATGATCTACGAGAATCTTTGTCGGTAAAATTAAAAAAAATAGTAGAAGTTGAAAGTTACCGCGTTTTATGTTCAGATATTCACGCACATAAAGACAGCTTTGTTTCAACACAACAACTGATCAACGAATCTGATATTGTCATCATCGGCACTCCTCATAAAGAGTATGCTGACCTGACCTTCAGACCGGACCAAGTAGTTGTTGATATATGGAATTTTTATAAAAAATCAGGAGAAGCGGATGAAAAAGGTTTTAGTCACTGGATCGGCGGGGTTCATAGCCGGGTATCTCGTTGAGGAACTGTTACAAAACGGTTACCAAGTAGTTGGCCTTGATAACTACTCAAAATACGGACCTGTTAAAAAAAGCTACGACAATCACCCAAATTACCAATTCACCCAAGGCGATGCTAAAGACGTTGATCTACTTAAAAAATTAATCAAAGATTGCGACCATGTCGTTGCCGGTGCAGCCATTATTGGTGGCATCAGCCTGTTTCATGAACTTGCGTACGATCTACTTGCAGAAAACGAACGAATCACCGCCTCAACCTTTGACGCTGCAATCTGGGCATTTAACAACTCGCGCTTACAAAAAATAACGGTTATTTCATCATCAATGGTGTTTGAAAATACTACCGTCTACCCAACACCAGAAGGCCAAGAACTGTTATCATGCCCGCCATCATCAACCTACGGATTCCAAAAACTGGCATGTGAATATTTTGCTAAAGGTGCATGGGAACAGTACCAACTGCCATACACTATTGTCAGACCATTCAACTGTGTAGGGATTGGAGAAAAGCGAGCATTGTGTGACAAAGAGATTCAATCAGGCAACGTCAAACTAGCTATGAGTCACGTGGTACCAGATTTAGTACAAAAAATATTAAAAGGCCAAGATCCACTCCATATTTTAGGAGACGGTCAGCAAGTTCGCCACTACACCTACGGTGGTGATTTAGCACGCGGTATCAGACTGTGTATCGAAAATCCACGCGCAATCAACCAAGATTTTAATATATCAACAGGCCAAGCAACCACGGTTCTTGAACTTGCACAAACCATCTGGCACAAAATCCATCCTGACAAACCATTCAAGTACGTATCTGATAAACCGTACAAATACGACGTACAAAAACGCACCCCCGACATTACCAAGGCCGCAACAACACTTAACTTCCAAGCAGCAACCGACCTTGATACCTGTCTTGATGAAATTATCCCCTGGATCCAAGAACAAATCGTAGTCGGCGGTATTTAAAAAAACTAGATTAAAAAATAAAGAGAGAGCACGCATGAAAGCAGAATTCGATCAATACATAGAAGATAATTATCGCGAGGATGATGCTCTATCGTTAACCGGTTATTCATACGATTTTTTTGCCCGTTATAAAGCAGAAAAGCTACATAAGTGGATAAGTAAAGGCGGCTATGCAGCACATAACATCCTAGACTTTGGATGCGGTGACGGCCTCATGACTAGTTATGTACACAAGCTATTTCCCAAAGCAACAATCACCGGCATTGACCCTTCATCAAAGAGTATTGAAACTGCTCAGGCTAACCACCCCGGCATAACGTTCAAAACATCAGAACAGTTGGAAAACAGTACACAAAAGTTCGATGTTATCTTTGCAGCGTGCGTGTTCCATCATATTCCAGAATCAGAACAAGCGTTTTATGTTAAACAACTTAAAGAGCTCCTCAATAAAAATGGCGTTATCGTTATTTTTGAAATGAATCCACTTAATCCCATCACACGCTATATGTTTAAAAGAATCCCTGTAGATCGTAATGCTATTATGATCTATCCGTGGGAACTTAAGAACCTGTTTGCTACGGTAGGTAAACCGCGCATTAACTACTATGGATTTTTCCCAAAACTACTTTCTTTTATGCAGCCCTTAGAAAACTATTTTGAATGGATTTCTATAGGTGCCCACTACGCTCTTGTAGTGCAAAAGAAAGGCTCTTAAAAGCGATATACCATAGATCGTATTCAATAGATAAAATACATATAAATTTGAAGTGTAGCTTGGCATATTTTGAGCCAAACCGCTCATCAATGTTTGATACATCAGTGCAGCAAAAACCAAAAGTATAAAAAGTGATTTTCTATACAACGCTACACATACTGTTAATGGCAACAAAAAATACGATGCCAACAGTAGAATAATGCTTGCACCATACGAACTAGCCGTTAAAAAGATTCTAAAAACCTCTGCTGAATGCGATAGTATTAAAGATGGATTTTCAATAACATGCGTAACTAATTCACGTATACGTGCTTGTTTTAAAAATGGCATTTCTCCATACTCATCTAAAAAAAACTCTCCCGGATAAAAACCTTGAGTAACCACTAAAAAAAGATTGTAAACGCATTTACGTACATAATCCCACGGATACGCCGTTATATACTCTAGAAAAGTACGCTTTAATACTTGGTCTGCCTCATAATCAAGCGTTGAGTGGCGCACTGTTTTAAAATGCTCATTAACAACATGGTGCATAACAGGATCTCCATCACTTACCGTAATTCCCCACCTATTCTTACTATCATGACCTAAGCCAATAAATGCTACATGCCCACCATTAGTAGAAGTTACAAGATAATGACCACATGCTTTTTTAGTATAGAACGCCCATGGAGCAAGACAGCCATACAACACAATAAGCCACACAAGCATCTGTAAAAAAGATTGTTTAGTTCTAAAAAAACCTACAACAATAACAGCAAGCCCAATCGGCATTAAAAAATAATCTGATCTAAAGTGTAATAATACTCCAAAGCAAAGAGCTGAACCTATAAGATATACCCAGTTTTTTTGCTTACGAATCACTGCTCTGTATAAGAGTGGTAATGCTACTAAAAATAAACTTGCTGCAATACCACTTGGCCAACGTAATGCATGAAACGCATACCAGGGAATACTGACCACCATACCAACTTTTAATGCCCTTATAACCGTTGCTGAAAATATATTTTCCTGCTCTATAATGCGTAGAGCCCAATATAAAGTACATAATGCAAACACCATCTCAATACATAATAACGTTAACTTATCTTGAGTAATACTCATCAACCATCCATACCCCCACATAGGAAACGTAGGCAAATGTTCACCTGCAAAACCTGTTCTAATAAGAGAAGCATAATGTTTGTAATAATGTAACCCTCCAACATTATGGTCTGCATACCAATTACAATACATCACAAAACTTGCCACAGGTACCATAACGGCGATATACCAACGATCTAAAAAAGATTTACTATTTTGTTGCATAAAACACCAAACTTTCTTAGTTAAAACATTTTTTTCTTATATTAATAAGAGATACTGCATACAGCAGATTACAAACATACAATACATTTACATTCCCCAGGTAAGCAGACATATGAAAGCAACACATATTAAGCAGTGTTTGGTACATAATAGAAGCTAAAACTAGCCCCATAATAAGAGAACGTTTTTTATAAGCACTATACAGAGTAAAGGGCAATACAAAATAGGATACAAAAAGTACTAACACTCCAAACAACCATGATAATGTCTGTATCAAAACCCTCATGCTAAAATAAAAATGTTCTATTATAAAAGAAGGATTCTGCGCTATCCATATCACGACATTGCGCATTCTTTGATGCGATAATAAAAATGCATCATATCCTTGTCCAGCCAGAAATTCTCCGGGGTAAAAACCACTTGTTATGAGTTGCCGAAAAACATAGAAACATTTTTTAGCATAATCCCACGGACGAGCTTGTATGTAAGAAAAAAAAGTAGTTTTTAAAAATTGATCAGCTTCGTAATCAAGCGTTGAGTGGTTATGTTGATTAAAATGCTTATCAACTAAAGCGTGCATTAATGGATCCCCATCATGTCCCGCTATGCCCCACGTATTAGATGGATCATTACCAAGGCCTGCAAATAATACATGTCCACTATTAGTAGAAGTAAAAAGATAATGACCACAGGCTTTTTTGGTGTACACAGCCCACGGTATAAGACAACCATACAACACGACAAGCCATACAAACATCTGTAGCAAAGATTTTTGTGTTCTCAAAAAGAGTACTATCAATACTGCAAAGCCAAGCGGCATAAGAATATAATCTGATCTAAAGTTCAATAATAATCCAAAACATACGGCTGAAAGTAGCAGTTTGACCCAACTTTTTTGCGTGCGTATTACTGCTTTATACAAAAGCATAAAAGAAATCAAAAAAAGGCTTGTAGCAATGCTATAGGGCCAACGCAGTGCATGAAATGCATACCAAGGCAAACTCAGCATCATACATACTTTAAAAATTCTTATGGTTATTACAGAAAATAGCTGTTCTTGTTCTAAAAAACGTATAAACAAATAAAGTGCTCCAAGCGCTAAACTCATCTGTATACTCAGCAAAACAAACTTACTTTCTGTAAGCAGCATCAACCACCCATATCCCCACATAGGAAACGTAATTAAAGTATGGTACTCAAACCCTGCTAGAATAATAGCTTTGTAGTGTTGATAGCCAGACAATAAGCCAGCCATATTTTGAGCATGCCAATTGAGATAGATCATCAAAAAAGCTATAACGATCATGCATCCCAAGTACCAACGATCAATAAAGACTCTCCAATTATTTTTCATATTCTATAACACTTTTACGTCAGATAACTTAACATTTTATGCGATCTAAAGCCTTTTATTTCAGTATAAAACAGCGATAATCCATACAGAAGATTCAACAGCAAAAATATATATAAATTTGCAGAATAACCTGGAGAAGGATAACAAACGATATTCAGCAAGGTTTGATATATAATCACTACGAAAACTAAACTTATAAACAAAAACCTTTTTTTGAATGCTCCGTACCACATAGTAAAAGGCAATAAACAATAAGAAAATAATAAAAGATATTTTCCTAAAAGCCACGAGTACGTATGTAAAGAAAGTCTAATTAAAACAGATATATGCTGAATTAAAAAAAACGGTTCTGTAAAAGCTTTCCACAAAATAGATCGTACCCTCAGCCCATCTGTTATTATATCTATTCCATCTTTTTCAGGCCTAAAAAACTCTCCTGAATACATACCCCCAAACAATAACGCTTTACTAGACTCAAAACATTTTTTTACATAATCCCATGGATAGTCTCTTACATAAGAAAAAAATAATACTTTTAAAAACTGGTCTGCTTCATAATCAAGCGTTGCATGATGCATAGTCTTGAAATGGTTATTTACAAGCTTATGCATAACCGGGTCGCCATCATCGACTGTAATTCCCCATCTATTAGATCTATCACTACCAAAACCAATAAAGGCTACATGTCCACCATTAGTAGAAGTTAACAAATAATGCCCACATACTTTTTTGGTGTATAACGCCCAGGGAATAAGGCCACTATACAGCACCGCAAGCCATACCATTACCTGCACTAAAGTTTTTTTTGATGGCAAAAAAAGTAGTATCAAAAAAACAAAACCAAGCGGCATTAAAAAATAATCTGCTCTAAAGTGTAACGATAATCCAAAGCAAACCGCAGAAGCTATAACATGCATCCAATCTGATTTGTGATGACATACTGCTTTGTATAAAAGTACCATAGATAATAATAAAAGACTTATTGCTATACTGCTGGGCCAACGCAGTGCATGAAACGCATACCACGGCAAACTTACTATCATACATAACTTAAATATTCTCATAAAAAGAACCGAAAAAAGCTTTTCTTGTTCTAGCAGTTGTACAAAGTAATAGAAAGACCCAAGCGCCAGACCCATCTGCATAGCTAAAAGCAAAAACTGACTTTCTGTTACTACCATCAACCAGCCATAACCCCACATAGGAAACGTCACAAGATCAGCATGTTTAAATCCGTTCTGTATAATAATTTTAAAATGTTTATACAAAGGCAAGAGTCCCAACATACCTATCGCGTGCCAATTTAAATACATAACTCCAGAAGCTATACATCCCATACCGCCTACATACCAACGATCGATAAAAGTACCGACCTTAGCGATCCACTTCATGACACAATACCGTTTGCAAGAGAGTTATACAGAAGGCGCACTTGTTTCGTTATAAAAAACAATGGGCCTCTTTTAACCATCAACAAAAAGTACCAATACATATAATGTGGAATCCATGCAGCCAAATTAAATCTTGACTGCCCCGCTGTTCTATCGGTCCATACGGAAGGCACTTCTGCAATTTGATATCCCTGCAGAAAAGCTTTAACCGTAATTTCCATACCAAGCTCAAAACCACCCGTACTTTCTATAGTGATAGAACGCAAAAGTGCTGTTTTATACACTTTAAAGCTATTGGTAATATCGCGTGTAGGTAGCGGTGTTAAATAATATAAAGATAAGCCCGCAACTTTAGACAGCAGCCCCTTTAAAAATGGCCCACCAATTTGTTTACCGCCAGGCATATAGCGAGAACCACATACTACATCAGCCCCGTTACTATATGCAGCTATCATACGCGGCAAAACATTTAAATCATCGGCCATATCAGCCATCACCACCAGGACAGCCTCGCCAGAAGCTTTATTAAACCCTGTTTTGATAGCATTAAGGGCACCCTTACCATACTGATTTTGCACAAGTTTAATAAGTAACTGATACTGATTTTTTAAAACCTGAACAGCCGGAATAGTTGTATCGGTAGGTTGATCATACACAACTAATAATTCTAAAAAATACCCGTTATATTTTTCTAAAGCATCAAGCGTGTTTTTTATATTTTCTGCTTCATTATATACGGGAATAACAATCGTAATTTTATTACTATCCACTACAGTAACCTTTTTATAATCGTCATAGATTAGTTGTTAATGTGATACATGTGCACGACGATACATAAACAATCGGCGTAGCATTTTTGTAAGCAAGCCACTCAAAAGCCCGTATGCCAATGCACTACCATAAATAGCATGCAGTAGATAAAACGGATAAAGATTTGAGGTATAACAAACCATTTGATAACAGAAAGTGTTAATCATGGTTTGATACGCAATCACAGAAAGCAGAAGTAACATAAAAAGCGAACGTCTTCTAACGGCATACCACACAGTAAATGGCGCCATGCAATATGATACAAATACCAAGACCATGCCCATACGTTGAGAAAACCCAGAAACTAAAATCCGTAAACTATCCATTGGGCTGGTAATAATCATACGTGGATTGCGTATAATGTTGATAAATAAAGCCCGCAATCTCTGCTCTTTAAAGCCCGCAACTTCACCCTCTGCTGTTCTAAAAAATTCCCCTGGATAAAACCCATCAGTCACTAATGTTTTAAAAGCAATTGCACATTTTTTAGCATAATCCCATGGATATGACCTTATATAAGACAAAAAAGTCTTTTGTAACAGTTGATCAGCTTCGTAATCAAGCGTTGAATGTTTGGTTGTATTAAAATGGGTATTTACCAGATTATTCATAACAGGATCAGCATCTTCAGGAGCTATGCCCCAACGGTTTTTAGGATCGTTCCCTAACCCAATAAACACTACGTGTCCACTATTGGTTGAAGTTATTACGTAATGCCCGCATGCTTTTTTTGCATAAAAAGCCCAGGGGACTAGGCAGGCATACACAATCCCAAACCAAGCTATAGCCATGATGCATGATCTTTTTGTTCTACAGAAAGCCATCAACAAAAGTGCCATGCCAACAGGCGTCAACCAATAGTCTGATCTAAAATTCAAGACCATTCCAAAAAGTAGTGCTGATACAATAAGTGGTTGCCACACCGCACTGCGATGAGTAAAAGCTTTATAAAGCAAGACGATAGAGACTGGAAGTAAGCTTATAGTAAAACTATACGGCCAACGTAAAGCATGCGCTGCATACCAAGGAATACTGAACACCATCCCCATCTTAAAAGCTCGTATAACATAAACTGAAAAAAGACGTTCTTGTTCTAACACACGAATAAAATACGCAAGCGTAGCTAGAGCAACTGCTGTCTGAATAAGCATAAGTCCAAGTTTATCAGTCGTAAGTAACATCAACCACCCATACCCCCATATAGGGAACGTAATGAGACGTTCATGATTAAAACCGGCTGTAATAATATCCCTAAAATGTTCGTAATTTACTAACCCTGAAACGTTATGCCATGCATGCCAGTTAAGATAAATAACAAAAGCTGCTATAGGTAGCATAGCTGCTATATACAGACGATCAAACACAGAAACTATACGCATACCACTCTCCAGAAATTACGTATCAATAAAACATGTACCCAAACATATAAGATCTACCATCTATGTCCAGAGAGCTTAAAATGGCAATTTCTATTGTTGTTTATAGAATCGACACAGCGCTCTATAGCAAGCACCCGTATACTCATATACTAAAACAAAACCATACAAAGCCTGTAGAAGATACAAAACATACAGATTCCCAAGATAACTCGGCATGTGAAAACAAAAACAATTTATGAGAGTCTGGTAAGCTATTACTGCAAGCACTAGAAGCATAAAAAAAGATCTCTTACGAAAAACAACATCCCACACTATTAACGGCATAAAGAGATAAGAAAATAAAATCACTAACGTACTCACACCACAAGAAAACGCCGTAAATAGAATACGCATTGTATCCAAAGGGCAGGTAATAACAAAAGTTGGATTTTTTATTATTTCTATAAGTAGTAAGCGTATACGGGTATTTTCTAGCAAGGGCATTTCGCCATGTTCATTCATAAAAAATTCCCCTGGGTAACAACCCCCCAAAACTAGTTCACAAAAAACATAACCTATTTTTTTCAGGTACTCTTTAGGGTGAGTTGTGATATAGGAAAAAAAAGTCTGCTTTAAAAACTGGTCCGCTTCATAAGTACATGTTAAAGCATTATGTTGCTGCATATGTTCGTCAACAAGTGTATGCATCAAGGAATCAGAATCATCTGGCGTAATTCCCCATCTATTACCAGGATTATGACCTAAACCTATAAACATTACATGGCCCCCATTAGTTGATGCCAGCTGATAATATCCACACGCTTTTTTGGTATACATTGCCCATGGTAATAAACAAGTGTAGACAGCAAGACACCAAACAAACATCTGTAGAACAGTTTTCTTTGTTGTAAAAAAGATAAGCGCTAAAAAAACAAACCCTAACGGCATTAACAAATAATCTGATCTAAAGTTCAAGAGCAACCCAAAAGACAATGCGGAAAGCAGTATATAAAACCAGCCATTTTGTACATGCGTTACTGCTTTATAAAAGAAAACAAGAGAGATCAAAAAAAGGCTTGCCGCAATGCTATATGGCCAACGCAACGCATGAAAAGCATACCAGGGGAAACTTAAGATCATGGATATTTTTAATACCCTTAAAAATATTGGCGAAAAAAGAGCCTCTTGTTCAAGAAATTTTATAAAAAAATAAAGAACAGTAAACGCTAAGCCCATCTGGATAGTTAATAAACCTAGCTTACTTTCTGTAATCAGCATGAACCAACCATAGCCCCACATAGGAAATGTAATCAAGTCGGTATGTTTAAACCCACTCTGTATAATCGTTTTAAATTGTTGATAATTTGGTAAAAGCCCTGCCATGCCCTGCGCGTGCCAATTAAGATAGATCACTACTGGCGCTAGTAAGAACATAACTCCTAAATACCAATAATCAATAAACTTACCTATTTTTTTAGCAATATGCATGATACCCGTATCTTTCATAACAGTTTTTACTGTTCTCTTATGTTATTCATTATTTTTTGAACGTGCGCCGTCCAGGTATATTCTTGGATTACTTTAGCCCGAGCATTATCACCCATCTTTTTTTGTTCTAATAATGGCAATTCATAACACAACTCACATGCTCGTATAAAACCCTCAATATCAAGCGTATCAACTAAAAATCCAACTTCATCAGCTACATTCGATAAAGTAGTTGTCGTAGTGTATATTTTAAAAGCAGGCGAAATTACTTGCCCAACTTGTTCTAAATCAGACGCTATGATCGGTTTTGCCATACTCATATACTCAAACAGCTTAGTTGGCGAACCAAAAAAACGCGTTCCATCCGCATTAGACTGAGTAGGACATAAATAGGCATCGCACATAGCTAAATATCCAGGTGCTTTATCTTGAGCTATCACACCAGTAAGCGTTATCCTATCTATAATACCCAGTTGCTTAAAGTAATCTTCTAACTCTTGCTTGAGCATTCCATCGCCAATAAGCAAAAAATGTATATCTTTATGTTTTCTTAGTAGTTCAGGAATTATCGCTCGCAAAATGTTAATCCCATGCCATTGTCCAAACGTGCCTATAAACCCAAATGTATACTTATCTTCAATACCATACTGCCTTCTTAAAGATGCTCTTTGCATAAAAAGAAACTCCTGTTTAAATACATCTTGATTAACACCATTAGGATTAACAAGAATTTTTTGCCGCCCAAAGCCCCTTAGTTGTAACTCCTCAGAAAGCACTTGGGAAACAACTACTACCAAGTCAGCATTTTTTATATTAATATTTTCTACCCATTGAGAAATAGTACCTAAAGAACAATATCGCACATACCAAGGATCTGTGTTCTTTGGACTAAACCAATACACTTCAGAACCGTTATATTCCAAAATAAACGGTATCTTGTAATATTTTTTTAGTAACACCCCGGTAAAATTTAAAATACTATAACGCTGATAGAAAGCTTGGCAGTTCTTTGCTTCTGAACTTCTAATAATCTGTAAAAAAAAAGAAACTGAACTATATAACGAATCCAAGCGCCACTGTAAATAACGCAATTTTCCCCGTAAAAAACCCGTCCATACTGGTAACTGTAGCTGATGTACTTTGTACTGATCCGCAATTCCTGTAATAGTACGTGCTGAAAAGATAGTAATTTTAATATGTAATTTTTTAAGACCATGCAAAACGCCCAACATATGAGCTATAGATCCACCAGCAATAAATGCTTGTTTATCACGACATATATCTGTTCTAAGATATAAAATTTTCATTATTCATCTGACACTTTTTCAAAACAAAAATATAAATCTGCTGCTATCCAAGGCATTTTAGAACCAAGCCATACATTGATTTTTTGAATAGTTTTAAACCCACTAAAAAATGTATTTGAAATAGGACCACATATAAAGACTCCACCCTTTTTTTCTTTAAGCCGAAAGCCGTATTTTTCTAAACGTTTTTGTAAAGAATAATAAGTAAACCGCTGAACATGCGGTGAAGAATCTACTGTAGACACTCTATCTGATACAGTATTAAATCCTAAAATCTTATTCTTAATAATTATAATTACGCTCTCAATACGTAAAAAATTAAAAATTTTTTTAATACCTAAACGCGTATATATATAATTTTCTATCTCAAACCATGCATAGCCATGAGGAACTGTTATAAGAACTTTACCCTTTTGATCTATTTTTCTATGCACCAATTGCATCAAATGCTCTAATGATTGATCCTCTAAATGCTCTAGCACCTCTGACAAAATAACAACATGTGGTGTATATGTTATCAAAGAAAAATCGCTGCAAAAAAGTCTTCTTTCTTCTATGCCAAGATCTTGGGCATAAGTCGTTCCTAATGCAATACTAGAAGAACATAAATCAAATCCATATACATCATATTTTTCTTGTATAAGAGGAAGAGTTATCGACCATCCAGTACCACAACCAATATCTATAATTTTTTCACTTAAGGATATATGAGATTTAATCCACGCTCGTCGATTGCTTATACCATAAACAGAATATTTTTCTTGCTCATAAACCATAAAAACTCCTTAAAAACAATCTTCCGTCATTTTTTACTCCCCACTCCAATAAGCAATCTATCTAAAAAAGAAAGTGAACGCGTTTCTGGCTCCATCCAATGAACAAGGGTAGTAAAAACAGTGCGGGCAAATTTATAGCGAACCCTATCTTTCAATCCAAGTTTTAACGGCGATGGTATAGAAGTAACTATAGGCTTAGAAAAGATCATTTCCATAACCTGCAGCAAGCTTTCTTTAGTAAAACCAACTTCATGAGTAAAATCCATATATCTATCATGCTGACTAAATATATATGCTGCATTATAAACATCGATAATTACTAAACCATCTTGACGTAAAGCTTCATGCATTAACTGTAAAAGATCTTGTATTTTATCTTTATCTATATGCTCAATAACCGCTTTGAGGAAAATAACTTTATACATATTTTGATTACTTTTTAAAAAAGTAAAAATATCATCTTGTATAAAAGTAATGCTTGGATTTGCATTTCTTGCAATAGCAAGATCTCCACCAGAAAGATCAATCCCTGTTAAATTTTGATACCCCATTAATGATAAACTTCTTAATAAGCCACCACGCGAGCAGCCTAGATCAAGAATAGGAGCATCTTTTTCAATAGGTTTTAAAATTTCTTTATATACACGCTCAGTATAAAATTCAAACCATTCATACCAAGCCATCAAGTCAGGTGATAAAAAAGTTGATCTAGTATCATATGATGCTAATAGATCTTTTTTAAATGTATCTTTTTGTATCATAATAACTCCGTTATATTATGCCAATCCCATTGACAGAAAGGCCTTAACAATCCGTCTTTTGGTCGATCTTCAAAATCGTTAAGTAAAATAATATCTGGCACTGCATCTTGAACTATTTTTTTTAACTGAAAAACTTCAAACTCTTTTATCTGTGGCTCCCAAAAAAGCATCGAATGTTCTACAAGCTTTTTACTTTCTGATCCACAATTAAAAATCGCAAGAGATACAGAAATTTTGCCACGAGGAAAAATAGCAGCATGAATAGTACATATAAAAACACCTTCCCCCTGAGTAATAGTAAATAACTCAGGATCATAAGATGTATTAGATGCAACAAATAGCAACTCTCCATACCAATTGTAAAAATACAAACCTATAGGTGCGTAAAGGTTGTGAAATGCTTGATAAGAAATTTCAATAACAATCGATTCTTCACTATCAAAATGTTCTACTTCTTGATTATTACTATTGAATAATCTTATTTTTCTAATATTAATTTTATCTTGTATAACATGTGCTGGAGCGAAGCTACCCTGCGTACGCGCTTGATACTTTTGAATAACTTCGTGCGCCATTCCTTGGGCATGAATACTACCAGCATCTAACCAAACAACAGCCTCACACAAGCGCTTTACCGCATTCATATTATGAGAAACAAAAAGAATTGTCCGCCCATTTTTCTTTAAATCTTCAACAGCGCCTATACATTTTTTTTCAAATTCATAATCTCCAACAGCCAACACTTCATCAATTAAAAGAATCTCTGGCTGAAGCTGTGCTGCAATTGAAAACGCCAAGCGTAAACGCATCCCTGATGAATACTTTTTAACTGGCACATCTAAAAAAGCTTCTACCCCAGAAAAACTGACTATGTGATCAAATTTTTCTTTAATCTCTTGCTGCTTCATGCCTAAAATAACACTACTAAGAAATATATTTTCTCTACCTGTAAGATCCGCATGAAAACCTGTTCCAACTTCAAGCAAACTGGCCATTCGACCTCGCACAATTGCTTTTCCGCTCGTAGGCGCCACAATACCACTAAGTATTTTCAGAAGTGTGCTCTTGCCAGAACCATTTTTACCTATAAGCCCTACAACCTGCCCTTCTTCAATAGACAGCGAGACATCTCGTAATGCATAAAAATCTTTAGACTTATTTCTAGAAAATAAAGAAGAAAAAGAATCTCTAAAAGATTGGCCTTCTGAAGTATCAGAATCAGAAATTGTATATTTTTTTGAAAGGTTAAAAATTTCAATGCGCTTCATGTACATGCCCCTCAAATAAAATCGGCAAACAGACGTTCAGATACTTTAAAATAAACAAGCGCTAATGCCATCAAAGCACATGTTACCGTTAGCGAAATAAACATCACTATAAACTCTAGCGATTCGCCAAGTAACGCATATCGAAAACCATGAATTACTCCCGCTAAAGGATTAAGGGCAATAATCCAATAATACTCTTTAGGTATCATAGACAAACTAAAAGCAACAGGCGTTGCATAAAAACCTAACTGTATCATAAACGGTACTACATGTTTAAAGTCTCTAAAACGCACTACTAGTGAACCAAAAAAAAGAGCCATGGCTAAAGAAAGCCCCACAAGCCATACAAACATAAAGGGTAGTACCAACACATGTGTAAGCGCAGGCAACATGCCATACTTAATCCAGGACACTGCTAGATACGCAAAAAAAGTTACTGCAAAATCCACGGTACTACACAGTAAGCGGCTCGCTGGTAACATAACACGAGGAAAATACACCTTAGAAATAAGACTGACGTTGGCAAGAAAACTATTGCTTCCATAAGCAAACATATCAGCAAAAAATTGCCACACTAACATGCCAGAAAATACTACCAAGACGTACGGTGTATCACCAGAAGAAAAACCGGCTATTTTATTAAAAACGATAGTAAATACCGCAACTGTTAAGAGCGGCCGTAGAAGAACCCATAAAACACCTACTACTGTCTGACGATACTGCAAAATAATGTCCCGCCAACCTAAGAGCACAAATACTTCTTTGTAATCCCACCATTCCTGAATAACCTTTGCCCACGGCTTTATAGGAGTAATAATGGTAGTATGCTTCATAGAATCCTTTCTTTTTAAGCTCGTCTATTCTACTTTAAGCCCCATCAAAGACAACTGCATGTTCCATTGACGCACAAACCAGGATCTTCTAATATTATTGAATATATGTTTCTAGAAAGGATTTTGCCATGATAGGATCAGTCATTGCTGCTTTAGCAACCCCTATAGTTGGGGCGCTAGGCTATTTAGGCACCGAATATATTATTGAAAGCGATCAAAAAACGATGCATCAATATCGTTACCCTGAATATTATGAAGGCGATTTCCCTCAAGAAGCATTCCCTTGTAGACCAGAAAAACAAGCTGAATACCAAGCACTGGTCAAAAAAGGGTATCTCCGCATGGCAGAACAGACGGTGGTTATTACCGGCTTAGCTCGCAATATTGCCCATAATTTTGAAAAAATTAAAAAGCGTATAGAAACTACAGGCTCTCTTTTTAAAGAGTATATTGTCCTTATTTTTGAAAATGACTCTCATGATGAAACCCGTAAACTGCTTGAAGCATGGGCTATGGAAAATCCACGTGTTAAGCTTTTATGCGTACCAGAAGCAAAGGACGGCAAGCTTAATCTCCCCCATATGCACTCGTATGGAGCAACTTCAAAAAAGCGTATTGAAAAAATGAGCTATTTTAGAAATATCTACTTAGCGGAAGTTCAAAAAAATTATACCCACTTTGATTATATGCTCGCCGTAGATATGGATATTAAGGGCCCCTGGAATAATGACGGCTTTGCTCATACTATTGCACATGATAACTGGGATGCCGTTGCCTCTTTAGGACTTATTAATCAATTTGGCACTGTAGGCTTTAAACTTATTATGTACGATGTATTAGCTCATGTTGGTTACAAAGAAGAATTCAAACTCCAAGTAGACGATGATGATATTTACGCAATGAGCGTGCGTTATAATAAGACAATTGCAAACATCAAAAAAGGCGATCCTATGATGCGCGTACGTTCTGCTTTTGGCGGGATAGCCATTTACAAGATCTCAAGCCTTAAAAATTGTTCTTATAAACCTATACGCTGCGAACATATTGGCCTACATGAACAGATGGCAGCACACGGCCACAATAATATATATCTAAACCCCAACCAGCTTATTTTAGTAGGACACCAAGGAAACTTAAATACTCTGGCGCAATGGAAAGAATATTATAAGCAACAGAGAGGAAAATAATCCTCAAAAAGTCCGTTTTTGATATTGACCGCCATTTGACCCCCCTATCACCGTCCTGTTATAATAGGGATACTATTTAGATTATTTTCGGAGATTCTATGCTTATTTTGACTCTCACGTTTTTAACCGCTTTTGCCAGTTATTTAGGAATTGAATTAGCAATTCAAACAAATAAACAGATTACACTTCACCAATGGTTACATCCTAATTATTATAAAAACGAATTTCCTGAAAATGACTTTCCTTGTAGAAAAAATCTTTGTGAAGAATATCAAAAACAGGTCGCTCATGGGTATGCACACATGCGCAATAAACGCGTTGTTGTTACCTGTCTAGGCAGAAATATTGCGCACAATCTAGAAGCATTTTCAAAACGGTTAGAAGCTACCTGCGAGCTGTTTAAAGAGTCTACGGTTATTATTTTTGAAAACGATTCTAATGATGAGTCTCGCGATCGTCTTAAAGAGTGGGCCGCACGAAATCCGCATATTAAACTTCTTGAACTTGCAGATAATAAAGACTGTATTTTAAATCTACCTGAAATGTACTCCTACGGCAGCACTTCTCCAAAACGTATTCAAAAGATGTCTTGGTTTAGGAACCTCTTACTTGCAGAAGTGAAAAAGAACTACGCTGATTACGATTATATGATGGTTATCGATATGGACATTAAGGGCCCCTGGTCGCACGATGGTATCGCGCACACTATGGGACAACTATACGATTGGGATGCTACAGCGGCTTACGGCATTATTAATATGTTTGGTACTGCTGGACAATTGATGGTGATGTATGATGTCCTTGCGTATGTACCGTATCAACAAGAATTTAATGCTGATCCAGGTATTTTTGGTGTAGGTAGCGATTTCTTTAGATTCAACTTTAAAGAACTTCTATCAGTCAAACGGGGCGACGCTCCTATTCGTGTCCGTTCTGCATTTGGCGGTATTACTTTTTATAAAATACCAAGCATTTTAGATGCAGAATATGTACCAACACGTTGTGAACATATCGGTCTTCATGACAGTATGACGGCCAACGGTCATGATAAAATCTACATGAACCCGAACTTGATTATTTTGGCAGGCCTACAAGGACCAGCAAACCCGTTTGCCGAGATTTCTATATTCCCTAAAAAGGCAGCTATTGAACCGATAGCTCAGACGGCTTAAAAAGCTCTGTATCAACGCCATTAGGATTTACTAAGATTTTTTCTGATGACACGTGATACTGATGTATAAGCATGTCTTGTAGTGGTTCAGAAACTACAATAATAAGTGTGGCTGCGCATAGATTCAAACTTTCTATTTTTTGCGTTAGCCACCTAAAACTTAACCATTTCTTTTTGGTGTTCCAGTGATCCATAACCCACACTTCCGAACCATTAAATTCAAGTAATAACGGTTTTTTATACCACCAGCTAAGTAGTACACCTGTAGCGTTAAGAATACTGTAGCGCTGATAGATTATATCGCACGCACGCACATCAACACTCTTACTGACCTGCTTAAAAAAAAAGAACGTTGAAAGAAACGAATTTAACTTCCAACGTAACCATGCCACAGAACCAGGATTTTTAAGGGGCACCAACTGTTCTAATTGCAGCGGCACTAGTAAGTCTTGCATACACGCAGCGCCGCAATACACTTGCCAACCTAATGCTTTAAAGCCTTTAATAACGCCCAGCGTATGAGCAACCGAACCACCTGCTGTAAGTAGAGTGTCTGAAAAATCAGTGCGTAGATATAAAAGCTTTTTCATTATCTTACTGTTCTAATGCTAACAAATTTTGCAGAACCCATAACTGAACAGATTGATCGTACGAACTTGATTTATTTTTTGCCGCTAATTTTTGTAACCACGCAGCATCAACACTATGTGCACATGCTTTTTGATTGGTAAATATACCATCTAACGCACCAGAAAATTGACCTGGTTGCTTAAACCAACGGGCTGTTGGTGCAGCAAATCCAACCTTTTTACGATAGATAACATCGTCAGGAATAATACCTTCGCACGCTTTTTTAAGAATATATTTTGTTTGCCCATCTTTGTACTTAAGTGCCGTTGGTATTTGCAGTGCAAACTCCACATGATGATGATCTAAGAACGGCACGCGACCTTCAACTGATGTTGCCATGGTCATTTTATCCACACGCATTAACAGCAGTTCCGGTAAGCGTTGTGTAAGTTCTAGATAGATCATAGACAATAAGAAATCTGCATCTGGTTTTTGTTTGTATAATTTTTTTAGATGGTACGAGACAACTTCGTAACTATCGTACACTTGCGAAAACCCGGGCATAATTTTTTCAACCACCGGATCGTGTAACACTTCTTGAGATTGCTTAAAGAACTCTTTTTTGCTCGATTCTCCAAACACGAGCGCCCCAGTCCAGAATAGATGGCGGCCTGAGGCCCATTGTTCAAGCAACTCAAGATGATATTTTTTTTGAGGGAAGAGTTGCGCGGCTGTCCATGCACCTGCCCGTTTGAGTGGTTGTGGGATTAACCGTGCTGGCTGGTAGTAGTTGTTGTAGGTGGTCAGATAGTTTACGTAGTTTTGATAACCACAGTAT
>JACCDN010674652.1_pt1 | contig 59431 bp, 43 predicted proteins | sample 7441691 | NCBI WGS metagenome assembly JACCDN01 (sample SAMN15323439, study PRJNA562643) | freshwater metagenome | isolation source: river surface water | place: USA:Blue River Watershed | collected 2017-08-16 | reverse complement strand
TGGTGGCTTGCGTTAAGGTCAGGGCGCTCAGCGGTTGGCTAACCACTACTGTATCGGCATACAAACAACCGTTGGCATCTTGAACGGTAACCGTATACTGCCCGCCTACTACTCCTGTTAAATCTTGCGAGGTCTGGCCGTTGCTCCAGCTATATGTATAGCCCGGTACGCCACCTGCAACTGTTAAATCAATGCCGCCTGTTGGCGTGCCAAAACACAAGGCAGACGTCGGGTATAAGGTGACGGCAAGTGCGCTACCTGGCGCGGTCACTATTCCTGAATAAGTAGCGGTACACCCGTTTACATCAGTTACAATTACCGAATAAGTTCCGGCACTTAAGTCATAAATATCTTGGGTGCTAGCACCGTTGTTCCATTGATAACTAAATGGCGCCGTGCCGCCAGTAATGGTGAGGTCAACAATACCATTGGTGTCGCCTAAACAAACCACATTATAAACAGTGCCATTGATCGTGAGTGGAGCAGCAGGTTGAGTGACATTGAAGCTCAAGAACATTCCACAACCCAAAACGTCTTCTACATTTACGTAGTACTGACCTGCAGCCAAATTAGTGATATCTTGTTCGATAGCACCTGTGCCCCATTCGTATACATAACCAGGCATACCGCCAGAAGGCGTAAGATCTATCCAGCCATCTGCACCGCCAAAACAATTGACAGGATGAACTGTCGTGGCCACCATTACAGTATTGGAAGGGTCTAAAATTTGAACAGGCATATCTTCCTGACAACCATTGGCATCAGTTACAGTCAAAACATAAATTCCGTTTTGAATGCCCGTTAGGTCTTGGGTAACAGCCCCGTTATTCCAACTATATGTATAGCCAGGCGTGCCACCAACTACGCTTGCATTGATTGAACCTGCTACTGAATCCAAGCAGTTGGCGTTCGTATGGGTTTCACTGAGCGACATCGCGGTAAGTGGCTCAGTAAGGGTAATACTATCGACCTCGATACAGCTATTGGCATCGGTTACCGTCACAGTGTAAGTACCTGCAGGAAGGCCCGATACATCTTCTGTAGTGGCCCCGTTTGACCACAAATAACTAAATGGCGCAACACCACCGGTTACTGTAAAGTCAATGGTACCCGTGGAGTCGTCTAAACACAAGATGTCTTGGCCGGTAATGGCCGTAAAAATAGGAATCGCTAAATTTAAAATAGTAACAGATAATGAGTCTGCGCAACCATTGCCATCCTCGACCTGAACAGTATATGAACCGGCCGCTGCAGGTATGACATCTTCATTAAAGGTGAGGTTACTCCAAACGAATGAATACGGAGCGGTACCTCCACTTGTGGTCATATCGATTGATCCTGGGCCATCACAGCCTGCGTCCATATGTGTTTCTGCTAATGTGAGTGGGCCTTGAGGTTGTGTGACGACAAAAGTTTGGGTAATCGTACAGAAGTGGTCATCGGTGACTAAAACACTATATGTGCCAGCAGGTAAGGTATTGATATTTTGGCTGGTGAAAGCGCCGTTATTCCAGTTGTAGGCGTAAGGAGTTGTCCCTCCTGATACAGCAATATTCACTGCGCCCACGTTATTGCCAAAACAAGCAATTGGGGTAACGAGCCCTGACATCGAAAGGGGAGCAACGGGTTGCTGAATGGTAGCTCCGTAAGTGATCAAACAACCATTTGCATCTGTAACTTGCACACTATAAGTACCAATTGGAAGCCCAGTTAAATCTTCAGAAGTACTACCAATTGACCAACTGTAAGCATAGGAAGGCGTACCGCCTGCAACAGTAATATCGATGGCACCTGTGGCATCACCGTAACACAAAACGTCTTGTTGAACATGCGTAACGGAAAGCGGCTGGGCTGGCTGGGTAACTGTCGTTTCTACAGAGTCTTTACAATTGTTGGCGTCTGTAACGATCATTTCGTAGAGACCTGCTTGTAAATTATTCTGATTAGGTGTGATCTGACCATTGCTCCAAAGGATGGTATACGGAAGCGTACCACCGTTGATAGTTGTAGTGACGGCACCGTTGGTTCCAGCATAACACAATACTGCGGTTGGGCTGGCACTCAAGGTAATGTCTAGAGGCTGCGTAAGCGTCACATTTGCGGATGAAACACAGCCGTTGGCATCAGTAACTGTTAATGTATAGGTGCCAATAGGTAAATTAGAGAGGTTGGTGGTGCTTGCACCAGTGTTCCAAGAATAAGTGTAAGGAGCTGTTCCACCAGTAACAGTACTTGAAATACTGCCATCCGAAGCACCAAAACAAGAGATGTCCTGCCCATTATAATCACTCGTGATCTGCAGTGCAACGACCAATAAATCGGGCTGGGTAATTGTAAAATTGGTATCGGACTGACAGGTAAAATTATCCGTGACAACAAGCGAGTAAAGACCCGGGCCAAGGTTGGTGATGCCGCTGGTTGTTTGGCCGCTTGTCCATTGGTAGTTAATTGGGGCTCCTCCGGTAACGCTAGTGACAATACTGCCGTTTGCGGCGTTGTAGCAACTGACATTAGCTAAAGAAACTAACGAGATAGTAGGTTCGGGATTCACCACAATACTATTGGTGATGTTATTAAACGTACAGGCAGAACCATTGAACGTTACGTCTAGCTCATAAACTCCTGAGTTGAGTGTGCTAATGTTCGCAACAAACGGATTGTGAATGGTATCTGTAAAGCCTTGAGGGCCAGACCAAGTATAATTAGCCCATTGAGAATATGGCGTGTTGAGTTGTAGGGTATCGCCCGGACACAAGGGGTCGTTATAAGTGAAACTCACCGGCGGACACGATGCAGTTGAAATAGTCACCTCGTTGTTGGCAGAGGTTGGGCAGCCAAAAGCATCGTAAACATCAGAAGTTCCGTTGTTGGTGACGGTATTGCCAGAAAGCGAGCCTGTTCCGAAAATATAAGCTTTGTTTTCAAGTGTGGAGTCACACTTTAAAATGAGGCAATCATTAGAAACCTGAACCTGAAACTTCACCAAAACACTATCAACTGTTGAGTTGATCATGCTACCGCCAATACTTGCATTGGCGCCGGTTCCTACTCTGTATTTGACAAAGCGGTTGACCGCGTCATACTCAGCTTGGTCGTCACCAGGGGCATCCGTTTTAAGACCTGCATTTGGGCCATTTAATACAACTAAAGAGTTTAGTACATAATCCGTACGGATATCCAGGGTGTCAGTAATGAAACAATTTAAGGCAACATCTGAGCCGATGTTTTTACCCGACACCGTATATTCTAAAATATCTCCGGGAGCAACAGCACCACCATTGAGGTCATTGACAAAAACGGTTGCGCGAAGGTCCGGCTCGTAAATATCAATGGCAGAGGTAATGACCCTAGAGAGAATGGTTTCAGAAGTAGTGGTGACACGGATATTGGCAGAGGTAGCGCCGTTGCTTAGGTAATTTTGTGCTGCATTATTTGGAATATAAATACTTGCATCGTAACCCAAAGTATTGTTATAGCTTGGGTTTCTAAACGGCGTTAAAGTACCATTGTAAGCAATAGTACTATTGAACATATCGGTAGCGGTATGCAATGCGTCGGAGACTTGTACATAGTTGGTGCCCACACCGTTAAACAGCAATTGATCGCCCGTTTGGGAGCGGTCGCCATCATAGGCAATAACGCCAAGTTCAAAAGAAACAGCACCAGATAGCGGAGTCAAAAATCCTGAAATAGGAATGGTTACTGTATTGGAAGAACTTCCTTGGCTCACGTTGGCCAAACCATCAAAGACGGTTAAGTTCTTGTATGGTTCAGAAATATTTTTGTAAATAACGACTATTGACCAACCCCCAAATAAGTTGCTACTATTCACCTGCTGAATTTGGTCGGCTATTGTGAAACGGCCTTTGATACCCGCTCCTTGAACAATATTGGTGATGTTTTTGTAGCAAAAATAGGAAACGGCACCAGTGGTATTGTTAATGGTTTGGTCAGCAGTGAGTTGTTGGTAAGCCCCGTTGTTGACTTTTATTTTGATATTGCTGCGGTTAGCGTAGTTTGATGTGGAGGTTGTAATTTTTCCACCCCAGTAGAGCCCTGCCCAAGTAATTTCAGAACAATTCGGGAGGTTCAAGCTGTCAGATGAAGACATGAAGGTAGTTGGATCGCCGTCGATATCTACGTAAGACATGGTGTAGCTATTGTTCTGACCAGAACCCGAGGGTGGTATTTGTGCTTGCGCATTGGTACAACTCGTGGAAGAATTACACGTAACTGATACGTTAGAAATGAAGCGTATGCCTCCTTTTTGTTGGGTTTGGTAGCGGATATTAAATGGGCTTACGATTTGACCGAAGCCCGTAACAAATGCGCCAAAAGACAGCACGAAAGCCAACAAAAATTTCAAAGAAAAGTTGGAGTTTTGAGTATAGTTTTCTTTCATGCAGGTTTTTGGAGAGTTAACAGCTTGATTATAACGAAAAAGGCCCCCAAAAGGTTGCCTTTTCATATGAATTTAACATGCACTCATTTAAAGAGGAATATTGCCGTGTTTTTTCTGAGGAAGTGCCTCGGCTTTTTTCTCGAGCATTTTAAAGGCGCTGATGAGTGCTGCTCTGGTTTCCGAAGGCAGCAATACCTCGTCAATAATACCTCTTTCAGCAGCTCTATACGGGTTGGCAAAAGTATCCGCATATTCCGCTTCTTTTTCGAGCCATTTTTCTGCAGGATCTGCAGCTGAGGCAATCTCTCTTTTGAAGATGATTTCGGCTGCTCCTTTGGCTCCCATTACCGCAATTTCGGCTGTTGGCCAAGCAAAACTGAGATCGGCACCTAAGCTGCGCGAGTTCATGACGCAATAGGCACCACCATAGGCCTTGCGGGTAATAACGGTGATTTTAGGAACCGTAGCTTCTGCAAATGCATAAAGCAATTTAGCGCCATGCGTAATAATTCCGCGCCATTCTTGATCGGTGCCAGGTAAAAATCCGGGAACGTCTTCCAGTACCAAAAGCGGAATGTTGAAGGAGTCGCAGAAGCGCACAAAACGCGCTCCTTTGCGGGAGGCATCAATATCGAGTACACCTGCCATTGAAGCCGGCTGATTGGCTATAATGCCAACTGTTCTGCCCTCCAAACGGGCAAAACCAACGACAATATTCTTGGCAAAATCTTCGTGTACTTCTCTAAAGCTGTGGTCGTCTACCAAACAATCAATGACGCGTTTGATATCGTAAGGAATATTGGAGTTATCGGGCAAAATTTGCTCAATTTGCTTGTTTTTAGCTGCTTGGAAACTAAAAACCGGTGTAATTGGCGATTCTTCGTTCGCGTTTTGAGGCAAATAAGTGATCAGGTCTCTGGCTTTGCGGATACATTCCACATCATTGGCTGCTGTAAAGTGGTTCACACCAGACTTTTCGGCATGAGTTTTGGCGCCGCCGAGGTCCTCAGAGCTCACTTCTTCATGGGTAACCGTCTTCACAACATTCGGACCGGTTACAAACATGTAGGATGTTTCCTCGACCATAAAAATGAAGTCGGTAAGTGCGGGAGAATAAACAGCACCACCTGCACACGGGCCCATGATCAAGGAAAGTTGAGGAACCGTTCCAGAAGCACGTGTATTTCGAAAGAAAATATCTGCATAGCCACTCAATGAAACAACGCCCTCTTGAATGCGGGCACCACCGGAGTCATTCATGCCAATAATGGGCGCGCCATTTTTCATGGCCATGTCCATAATGCGGCAAATTTTAGCCGCGTGTGTTTCGGATAAAGACCCTCCGAGTACGGTAAAATCTTGAGAATATACATAAACCAAACGACCGTGAATATTACCGTATCCGGTAATCACGCCATCGCCGAGGAACTTTTGTTTGTCAAGCCCGAAATTAGTGGATCTGTGTTCGACAAAGGCACCTATCTCTTGAAAAGTATTTTCATCGAGCAATAAAGAGATGCGCTCCCGAGCGCTGAGCTTGCCTTGTTGGTGTTGTTTATCTATGCGTTCAGCACCACCACCTTGATGCAGGGCCTGACGTTTATCGTGTAGTTGTTGTTCTTTTGCCATAGTATTCTTGAACAACAAAAATACTGAATTTAGTCCTTTAAAAAAGCGGCTTTGTTTTCGGAAATGATCAAGAGTAGCCAGGCGGCTAAAAAGAAAATTATTTCTACCGTTTCAGACCAGTTAAAAAGCGCTAAACAGACAGACATCAGCATTAAAATTATAGTGGCCGCCAACAAGCGTGAACCTAGTTTTTTAACCTGGGCTCCTGCATCAAAAGTGCCTGTTGTGAGTAGCTCCATGCGCTGTCTTGAGCGCTCGGTGTAAATGAGCAGTGGCAGCAGGATAAGCCCCTGAGGAATGAAAAAATCTTCGTACCAAAAGAAGTCTGAAAATGCAGTCGTTAAGCGCCATGTGGGCTCGGTCAGGACCATGTAAAAATGACTCAGAATGATAAAGCTCACATAGAACAGAGAAGGACGCACAAGCAGTTGGGTGCTCCGACTCTCTTTTCGGAAAAAAGCAAAGAACAAGCGAATACTTAGGTCAAAAATAATGAAGAGTAAAATGAAGTAGAGATCCCAGCCCCACCAAATATAGCCGAGAAGTGGCAACAAAAAATCGCCGAGAATTTCGCTGACTAATTGGGCCTTTTTCATATGCGTTTGCGCAGCACTTTTACGCGGTCTTTGGAAAGCTCATAAGTGGAGTCTATCTTCAGTGCTTTGGCATAGCTAAATAGTGCATTGGTGAGGTCGTTGCGGTCTTCATAGAGCAAGCCAATGTTGTGATAAGACGGCAAGTGCTGCGCGTTGACCTTGACCGCCTTTTTGTAAAAATACATCGCGCTATCCGGCTGATTGTAAGTGAACTGAGCCAAATACCCCAAGTGAAAATATCCGTCTGCGTATGTAGAGTCTACTTTCGTCATTTTGCGGTACAAGCGCTGTGCAGCTGCTGGTTGTCCGAATTTCTCTTTGGCAAAAGCTAATGCGTAAATCACTTCGGTATTTTTGGGTTGTAATTGATAGGCGGTCATGTATTTTTCAATACATATTGGGTTATTTTCATACTCGTACAAGGAACCCAATAAAAGGTAGGTCATGTAATAATTGGGGTCTTGCTGTACGGCGGTTTCGTAAGAAGAAATAGCTAATTTGATGTTGTTCTCAAACTTATAGATTGTCCCTTTTAAAATATACGCATCGCGATACGTTTTGTCTATGCGCAGCGCTTGATTGATGTATTTAAAAGCTTTATCGTAGTCGTTGAGGAGCACCAGCGTATTGGCCAAGCCGATCAAAGCAGCTACATTTTTTGGCGACTTCTTGACTAAGTTGCGGTACATGGTAAAAGCGCGAAAGATATCGTCGGCGCTGCGGTTTGGCTTATTGATGAGGCATTCTGCGTACAACACGCGCGCTTCTGTATTATTGGAATCGAGGCGGAATGCTTTGGCGCCGTAGTTGAGTGCTTTGTCAAAAGCGAGGGAATCCATAAGGTTGTTGCCTTTTTCTATGAGCAAAGGCAAGGAGTCGGGATGAGCCACTAAGAGTTGGTCAAGCGTTTTTTTCTTGCCCGCTGCTCGATCGGGGTTACCGCAAGCAACGAATAATAAGCCACTTAAAAAGATGAAAAAGAAACTGCGCATATCACAAAATTAAGATTTTGATTTGGATTCTATCTTGCGTAATTTTGTAACGTAAATTATAGCCATGAAGCGTAGTGTCCTTTTGCTTGCCATATCAGTGCTTTTGAGCACCCAACAAATTTTTGCACAAGGCTGTTCGCAATGCAAGCTCCTGGCCGAGCAGGGCAGCGGATTAGATGAAAACAGCTTTGCGAGCAATATCAATGGTGGCATCCTCTACCTGATGCTCATCCCCTACCTCATCTTGCTTTTTTTATTCCGCAAACCGGTATTTAATTTTTTTAAAGGTTTGTTTAAAGCCAAGGCTTAAATCCAACTTACCACTACTTTTCCTGTTGTTTGCCCCTCGCCAAGTGCGTCATGGGCTGCGGCAAACTCACTAAAATGATGCGTTGAAATTTGCGGTAGCTGAAGTTCACCATTGTGATACATGTGTAGCATTTCTGCCATGCTATTTTGTATCACTTGCGGCTGCGCTTCTGCAATTTTGAGCATATTGACACCCAAAATATTCTTGGATTGCATCATGAGCCCTATAGGTAGCACAATGCCCATTTCCCATAAAAATGACAATTTGCCAAAAAGCCCTTTTCTAGTGGCTAAATCAGCACCTCCAAAAAGAAACAACCTGCCACCTGGGCCCAAAAGTTTCAAATCCATTTTCGCCGACTTTCCTCCTACTGCATTAAATGAAGCTGAGAGTTGTTGCTGTCCTAAATGACTGCCTATACTTTGGAAATAATCTTCTTTTTTGTAATTCACAATGACATCTACTCCTAAAGAAGCGAGATACGATTTCTTTGCATCGCTGCCAATTTTGCCGTAAACAATAGCGCCTTTGCGCTTGGCCAACTGCACCAAGAAACTGCCAACTCCGCCTGCAGCTGCATGCACCAATACACGATCATTTGCCCGAATTGGCGAGAGCACTTCTGCCATATAGTGAGCTGTTACGCCTTGCGTAGCAAATGGCAGCGCTTCGTGAGCAGGCATGTCTCCGATCGGAACAATTGCATTTGCAGTGGTTTTGGCATGTCTGGCATACGCACCAAAGCGCGAAAAAGCCAAGACGCGTTGGCCCACCAATGCGGGGTCCACAGCTGAACCTACTTCGGTGATGCGCCCAACAAGTTCATAGCCGAGCACACAGGGTCTTGGGGGCGCCTCACGGTACAGACCAAGACGCGCCATGACGTCGGCATAATTGAGTCCAAAAGCCTCAGATTCAATCAGTACCTCATCGCTTTGGAGCGGCGAAAGTGTAATGGGTTGTAGCCTAAAAGCTTCTTTTGAGCTACCGATAGCAACTAATACAAATCCTTCGGTTTGCATCAGAAACGTGCTGTAATGCCCCCCATTACCTGGAAAGGCTGAACAGGATAGCTATACCAGCGGTTGTAGCGCTGAGCAGCTAAGTTATTGGCTTGTAAAAACAAAGAAACTCTTGGCGTATAGCGGTATTCTAAACCTAAATTGACATCGACAATTGTACCGAGATCTACATAAGCCTGCGCCCCTTCAAATTGTGCATTGAGGGCATCTGTGCTCACGAGTGCTTTACGACCTGTTTCTATATTGGCATCAATTTGCGCATAAAATTTATCGTACAAGTTGTAGGCGCCTCTTGCTGTAAACTGCAGCACAGGGAGGTTCCAAGCAAAGGCATTGTGATACAACTGATACATGTTATAACGACCCATTACATCAATTTTCAATTTCTCGGCCGCTTGATAGCTCATCGAGCCTTCAAATGTAGTCTGGTTGAGCGTATCGTAAATGACGGTGAGGTAATTGTCGAAAGCAGGCAGTGTATCGGTCACAAAAAAGGCTTTGTTCTCGATGTGCATGAAGTGAACGCCAACATTAAAGCTGAGGGTTTTACTCAGTGAGCCTTTGAAGCCCGCATAGATATCGTATGGATTGTGCTCGTTGCGCAAAGCGACATTTGTACGGATAAATGGATTGGTCTGCGCAAGCCCCTGCAAGGTATTTTGCTTGAGACCTCCTCGCAAACCAACGTAAGGAATAAAGATGTTATTGAACATCGCGTATTTAAACTCCGCATTCGGATACACAAAAAAGTCTGTACCCAACTGGCCAATATCGGCCGTAATCGTGACGCCGAGCTCTACTTTGAGACGGTCGCTGAGGGCTTGGGTCCAGACGCCAGGCTTGAAATCGATGATGTTGTTGTTCACCACAAAACCGGTATCGCCAATGGTGTAAACGCTGTCCAAAATACCGCGTTTGTAGCCATTGTAGCGCAGGCCTAAATCGGCATAAAAATGCTCGTTTTTATAATTGTACCAGCCGCGGGTTTTGAAGGCAAAGTTGTCTTCTTTACTGCGCCAAATCTTTGTGGTGTCGGTCGGTAGCGTTAAGAAATGTTGGTAATTGGCTTGAAAAGACAAATTGAGCTTAGCAGAATCTCCGCGCAACCAAACGTATTCCGCAGCACCCTTCATAAGCTGAAAACGCTGTGCAATGCTATCGGCTGCAATGGTGTCGATTGGAATACCGTAATAGTGGAAGCCGTTGTTGCTGTAATTAGCATCTACTTTGAGCTGATAGTTGCGCTCGTTGAGGCCAAAATAAGCATTGGCCGAACTGCGGTCGTATTGTGCTGGTGCATAGACCGTTTTGGAGCGGTCTTTGATGTCACCAAAAGAACTCAGGTGCTTGAGATGCGCACCATAAACCAAATTTCTAGATCGATCAGAGGTATAGTAAATCTCGCCGAGTGGCATGATAACCGACCCAATTCCTGCCTTCACATAAAATGGATACAACTTTGCAAGCTTCTCGGAGGTTTCTACTGTAGCCGCTTCAATGGTGTCGAGTAAAATCTTGGTTTCTGCCTGAAAAAACAACAAAGGATAGTCCTTAACCGCTGTCGCTTTGACAGAATCGATGATTTTCGGGTTCTCTAATATTCGAGTAGCGGGCTCTACCTGCTGATTGGTAATGGTATATACCGTAAAATTATTATCTCCTTGTTGTGCCCAAATATGGAGCCCGGTCAAGAGAAAAACGAATGTGCTGATCAGTGCTTTCATGGCTTACTCTTCGTTGATTTCAATTTTCATTTCTGGTTGCGGTTCTTCGTTGGCCGGCGGGTTTTTGAGCTGCATGAGCTCATCCCAAAGGTCTGATGCCTCTGCCAAGACGCCATCTTGCTGATCGGGATAAAAGTCCATCACGGATTTGAGCGTTTGCTCAGCCTGAAAGAGGTCCTCGCGGCTAATGTGCAGACGCGTCTGTAAAAGCAAGCCCTTCGCCACCCAGTAATTATAGCTCGGCTTCATTTTGAGCAAAGCTTTGATTTCCGTCTCTGCTTCGTCATACATTTGCTGACCAAAATAGATATCTGCCAATAAATACTTGGCTTCTGAACCCATAGAAGTTGTTGTGTTCTTGACCAACCATTCTAGTGATGGTTTAGCAACTTCGTATTGTTTCAAATGGTAGTTGGAGAGGCCCGTTGCATACTCTGCTTCTACTCTAAGCTGCGGCGTTAATGCGGCGTTGTCCAAAACAAAGCGCGCATTTTCTTTGGCTAAATTATAATTGGCCACCATAAATGCACAGCGCATGATGCCCAATTTGGCTTCAAAAGTACTCGTTGGTTTGGCGGCAACAGTTTCCAGTTTTTGGTAGTACTTCAGCGCGGTCTCGTACTTCTTTTTCATGTAATAATATGCAGCAGTTTTGGAAGATGCATATTCTGCAAAAGTGCTTACTGATGTGGCCAAATATTTCTCAAATTGTACAATAGCCGCGCTCGAATCTTTGGTTTTGAGCAAGCTGTTGCCGTAATAGAAATACGTTTCATTGAGGTAGCGGCCATTCGGAAATTTAGTGAGGTAAATTTCAAATTTCTCAACGGCTTCTCTAAAATTGGTGTCTTGATAAGCGGCGAGTGCTGGAGAATAGAAGATGTTCTCTTTTTCTTCTGTGGAAATATTGGCGCAAGGATAGCGGTCTATTACCTCAGAGGCTAAATCTGGTTTTTTCTGAGCGTTGTAGACGTCAATGAGCCTGAGAACCACTTCTTTACACACCTCACGTTGCTGCTCGTAACTCGCCAAAATTTCGAGATACGCCGCCTCTGATTTGATATAATCCCATTTTTTGTAGTAAATATCTGCAACATCAAGTTTAACGTCGAGTAGATACGGCGATTTAGGAAACTCCGACAAGAAAGACTGATATGATTTGAGCGCTTCGTCGTAATTGAGCTGAGACATATAAGTGCGCGCCAACTCGTATTGTGCGTTCATTCGGTATTTGGAAACGGGCTCTTCTTTGAGTAATTTACTCAGGGTAACTGCTTTTTCTGCTAGCTGCCCATTGAAACCTTGCGCTTTTGCCAAATAGAAAAGGGCTTTGTCGTTGAGTGCAGAGTTGAGGTTGTAGGCTTGCTGGTAATATTGAATGGCCTGCAAGTTTTGCTTGTTGACATAATAAGCATCTGCAATGCGGAAGGTGGCATCTACAACCTTATTTTCTTTGTTTGGATTGAGTTGTAGATAGGTTCTAAAAGATTGAATGGCTTCGTCGCGCTTGCCTTGCTCAATATAAGCGTAGCCGATGTTATAGTAGGCGTCTACTTTCTCTGGCAATGCATTCGAGGCTGGAGAATTAATGAAATCGCGGTACATATTAATGGCAGCAGGCAATTCTTTTTTTCTGAAAGAGATGTCGGCCATCCAGTAACGCGAAAGCGCCACCATTTGTGGGTCCATTGGATAGGTATCTACGCGCTTGAAAGCTGCATAGGCCTCTGTGAGTTGACCTTTTTGAAACAGCTCTACGCCATAGTTAAAAGCAACCGTTTGATATACTTTTTTAAGTTGTGCATCTTTGGACGGAAGTTTTTCGATGGATTCTAAGGCCTTTGCAAAATTAGAGGTGTTGGTGTACACATTGACCAAATATTGATACACATCGCGCTTTCTTTTAGAATCTGGATATTGGCTCAAGTAATTTTCGAAAGCGCGTACAGATTCGTCATACGGATTGATATCCACCTTGAAAGACAAAACCGCAAATTGAAACAAGGCATCTTCCTTGATTTGAGGTAAAAACAACATTTCTGCTGCGCGTTCAAAAGCACTGCGTGCAGGCAGGAGTTTGTTGAGTTGTAAATAAGCGTCGCCAATTTGGTACATGGCAATATGACACAAGCTGTCTTGCGTTCGGGTTACTCTGTCAAAATTTTTGATGGCTTTCTCGTACTGTTTGGTTTTGTAGTAGGCAAAGCCCAACTCATAGTAGTCATCGCGGGTACCGCGGGCATTTTGATGATAGCGTTCCAAAAACGGAAGCGCAAGGTCGTATTTGCCCAATTGGTAGTACGCATTGCCTATAATGTGCTGAATATCGAACTCATTATTTACAAAACCGCAATTCAATACCGTCGGTGCAAAATCAATGACTTGTTGAAACTTATTTTGTTTGTACAAAATTTGGGCGATGTAATACGGTACAACTCCGCAGAAGGTAGAATCTTTTTGCAAGGCCTGAAAACCTTCCAAAGCTTCTTGCAAAGACGAACGCATGTAACTGATGTGCGCATAATAGTACAGCGCAGGCTTGGCGTATTGTGTGCTGCCGTCTTTGATGTCCTTGAAGGCCAAGTACGCGGCATCTTGATCCTCATTTTGATAAGCCGAATAGCCTAACTTGAATAAAACCTCTTCTTTTTGTTCAGCACTCAAGCCAGATAAATTGATTTGAGCAAAAGCCACTTGTGCATTGAGGTAATCCTCAGACTGAAAATAATAAGACCCTACCCCGATGGCAATTTCATTTCTGAAGTTGTTTTCTGGATATGTTTTATTGAATTGCTCCAACAAAGGGATCGCATCGTTGTGGTACAACTTCAGCGCCGACATGCCTTCATAATAGTAGGCCTTGATCAAGTATGGGTCGTGCTCATTGCGCTGCTGAGTTTGGCAGCCATCAATGAAAACCCGGAACTCTTGCTTGGCAGCGGCAAACTGAGCTTTGGTAAATAGATCTTCAGCATTGAAAAATGCTGCATTCTCTCCGCTAAATTTAACGGACTCCTGAGCCCAAAAGAATAATGGGAAACAGAGCAGGAAGACAAGATAACGCAAGTTATGATTCATAGAATGTAAAATTAATGGGGGGGCAGGCCCAACAAGCCCCCTGCAATCAAAAGTTTTAAACCTGAATTTGTTAAGATAAAATCGCGGCATTTGATAAATGGTTACGACATATTGAACACATTTGTCTAAAATTAGAACTCGTGTCAAATGTCATCGCGCTGGCTGCAGCCAATATTTACCAACAAGATCAACTGATCTTATCGAACGTTCAGCTTGAACTTGCTGCTCAATCTTTTGCCTATTTGATCGGTAAAACCGGAAGTGGCAAGAGTAGTTTGCTCAAAACCCTTTATGCCGAAATTCCATTAGTGGAGGGCGAGGGCGAAGTATGTGGTTATGCACTCAAGGGCCTCAAGCGCAAGGATATTCCGTTTTTGCGCCGAAAAATTGGCATTGTTTTTCAAGATTTTCAATTGCTCACCGACCGAAACGTGATCGACAATCTCAAGTTTGTCTTGGGCGCAACGGGATGGAAAGACAAAAAATTAATGGAGCAACGCGCACTCAACTGCTTGCAACTTGTTGGCATTGAACAAAAGGCACATTCGTTTCCGCACATGCTTTCGGGTGGAGAGCAACAACGCGTGTCTATTGCACGTGCACTTCTCAATCAGCCCGCGCTGATCCTTGCAGATGAGCCTACTGGCAACCTCGATCCTGAAACCTCAAAAGAAATCATGGAACTGTTGCTCGCCGTTGCTAAAGAAGAAAACACAGCTATATTAATGGCCACGCACGATATGCAGATGGTGCGCCACTATCCAGGAAGGATTTTAGAAGTGCTCGATGGTCATTTAGTAGAAAAAACGACTATTTAGCAGCTGAAAGTTCTCCGGCGATGGCCGTTCTGATGAAAGCTGCGCGCTCGGTTGCAGGCACATTAGCCAATGCAAACATACATTTGGTGAGTGCGGCCTCAGCCGTTAAATCTGCACCACTGATTACACCAATTTTTTCGAAAAAAGTACTGGTCTGATACGCGCCCTGTCTTACTGCTCCGCTCTGACACTGCGTGATATTCAATACCAAGCCGCCGGCAGCAATGAACGCTTCTAATAAATCCTGAAAGGTCTGCTTGCTAAAGGCATTGCCTGCACCAAAAGTTTCGATGATCAAAATTTTGATGTCTGGGTAACTCAGCGCTTTTGCATAGTGCTCAAAAGGCATTCCGGGGAAAAGTCGCCATATCAAAACCTCATTAGAAACTTCGAATTGCGCCTGCAAAGTAGGGAGCTGAGTCCTGAATAAACGTTCTTGGAACCATTCTATTTGTACGCCAGCTTTGGCCAGCAACGGATAATTTGGAGAGGCAAAAGCTTCAAACTGATGTGCAGAGACTTTTGAGCTGCGGTTGGCTCTGAACAAAGCATATTCAAAATAAACCGCAACTTCTTGTAAGATTGGTTCTCCCTGTGCATCAGTTGCTGCCGCAATTTCAATGGCGGTAATGAGGTTTTCTTTACCATCAGTTCTGATGATGCCAATTGGCAATTGTGAACCTGTAAATACGATGGGTTTCTTGAGGCCTTGCAACATAAAACTCAAGGCGCTCGCGGTATAGGCCATAGTGTCAGTACCGTGTAGGATCACAAAACCATCAAAAAGATCGTAGCTTGAAGCAATCCAATTGGCAAGTTGCTGCCAATGTTGTGGGCCCAACTCTGAAGAGTCTAGTGGCGGGTCAAAACTCTTGACTTGGATGTCGAGTTCAAAGCGTTTGAGCTCCGGAATATGCCCATATAGGTGCGAGAAATCAAAGCTTTCAAGGGCGCCGGTTTGCGCATTGGTGATCATGCCAATGGTTCCACCCGTATAAATAAGTAAGAGCTTACGCATGCTCGAATGTAAGGAATTTTTCTAAAGCAAATAAACGTATAGCGTTGTCTGAACTGAGCTTTTCTATTTGCGCCGCACTGAGACCCAATACTTCTTGGAGTTTACTCACCACCTCTATGAGGTAACTTGGCTCGTTGCGCTTACCCCGATAAGGAACCGGTGACAAATAAGGTGCGTCTGTTTCGAGTAGTAGTCTGTCTAAAGGAATTTCCTTCACTACCTCAGCCAAACCGGCATTTTTGTAGGTGAGTACACCGCCAATGCCGAAATAAAACTGTTGGTATTTGAGGATGCGCTGCACTTGCTCTTTGCTGCCTGTAAAGCAATGAAAAACACCGCTGAGCTCAGGTGTCCACTCTTCATCCAAAATGGCGAATAATTCTTCAAATGCCTTGCGCACATGAATAGCTATTGGTAACTGGAGTTTTTTTGCCCACTGCACTTGGATCCGAAATACCTCTTTTTGGGCTTCGAGAAAGGTGTCGTCCCAGTAGAGGTCGAGGCCAATTTCACCCACGGCGCAATAACGCGTTGGCGACGCAAAGAGCTGTTTTTCTATGGTGGCTAATTCTTGCTGCCAATTGGCTTTAACGTAAGTCGGGTGCAAGCCCATCATTGGGATGCAATTTTCGGTGGTGTCTGCCAAATTTTCTAATGCGGCGATGCTTTCAACATCGATATTTGGCAAAAGAATGGCGCCCACACCTGTTTGGGTGGCACGGCTCAGTACTTCAGCGCGGTCGAGATCGAATTCTTCAGCGTAGAGATGTGAATGGGTATCGATGATCATAGGGTCGCGAGGTATTGCTCCCAGGCCCAGGCGTCTCGGAGGGCATCTTCAATGCCCAGGCGCGCTTTCCAGCCGAGCAGTTGCTCTCCTTTGGTGGCATTGGCATAAATTTCAATGACGTCGCCCTGTCTTCTTGGCCCAATGACGTGCGGCAACGCCTGGCCTGTAACGCATTCAAATGCGGCAACAATTTCAAGTACCGAAGTGCCGGTGCCAGTGCCGATATTCACCGCTTCAAGTAAGCCTTCTTGTTGTTTAGACAAGAAGTCTAGGGCCGCAACGTGTGCTTCTGCTAAATCTTGCACATGGATGTAGTCGCGGATGCAAGAGCCGTCGCGCGTAGGGTAATCGTTGCCAAAAATGGTGAGATGCGGGTACTTTCCGATAGCCGTTTGGGTTACAAAAGGCAAAAGATTATTGGGTTTCCCGATCGGGAACTCGCCAATAAGCGCCGAAGGATGTGCGCCAACCGGATTGAAATAGCGGAGGTTCATGAGCTTGATCTCTGTTGCACTGCGGTGAAAATCAGCAATGATTTGCTCTCCCATCCACTTGGTATAACCATATGGTGACTCTGGCAATTGCTTAGGAGTCGTTTCACTCACTTCTTTCTCGCCTTTAGGTTCGCCATAAACGGTACACGAAGAAGAAAAAACAAAATTCTTGACCTGATGCGATTGCAATAGGGAAAGTACATTGATCAGCCCTACTAAATTATTCTGATAGTATTCCAGCGGTTTGTCTACAGATTCGCCAACCGCTTTGTAAGCCGCAAAATGAATGGCGCCTTCAAAAGTGTATTTGTCAAACAAATCGGTTAAGGCTTGTTTGTCGCAGATATCTATTGGATAAAGTAACGGATCGTGGCCTAAAATTGAACGAAGGCCAGCTAAAACAATTTTGTTCGCATTGCGAAAATCATCGGCAATGACGGGTGTATATCCTTGCTGCTGCAAAGCAAGCACGGTGTGTGAGCCAATATAGCCCGCGCCGCCTGTAACGAGTACATATTTATTCATAAAACAAAGTTAGGAGAATCCGTTGGTTGATGAACAGCTTTACATTAAGTTTGTTAGAAGCATTATGAAACTACTCCTCGCGCTGACGCTACTTGGCCTTTTGGGCAGCACCTACGACCTCGAAGTGCAAGTAGATGGCATCCCAAATACCAAAGGCACGCTATTTATCGGGCTCTTCAATTCGAGTGCCTCTTTTCCAAATTACGGCAAACAATACAAAGGTGTAGTCTTGACGCACGAGGGCAAAAGCCACGTTTATAAGTTTAAAAATTTACCCAAAGATACTTACGCTTTGGCCATTTACCACGACGAAAACAAAAATGGAAGGCTCGATAAAAACCTATTTGGAGCCCCAACAGAAGCCTATGGCTTTTCTAATAATGCGAGAGAAACCTTCTCAGCACCTAGCTTTGAATCTGCAAAAATTGTGTTGGATCGAGACAAAAAATGCCAGATCAGGATCAAGTAAAGCGATCAGGTAAATGAGATCAAAAGAGCTCCTTTTTCTACAACATCACCTTGCTGAATAGCAATTTCGGAAACCACACCGATTCCTTCCGCCTTCAAAACGTTTTCCATCTTCATGGCTTCTAATGAAAGTAATGGCGCACCAGGCTCTACTTCTTGGCCAACCTGAACGTGTATTGCGGTCACGCGGCCTGGCATAGGCGCCTGCATTTCTTTGAGTTTGCGCAATTTAGGTTGGTCTAGGCCCATAGCGGCAATAAGTTCATCTAGCGGATGACCTTTCTTGACCTGAAACGTGCGGTGATTGATGCGAATGGTGAGTTGGCCAGTTTCGGATTGGTCAGAAACGAGCTCGCCATGGTATTTTTTACCTTCAAACTTGATTTCAAAAAAGCGATGATCAAACCACTTGACAGCAGCGCCACTAAGGGTTTGGGTTTCTTTATCGTCTAGGAACCATTTGTTCATGAGCATTATTTTGAAAGTTGAATTGCGGTGTCGGCAGGAGCCTCAATTTCTTCTGTTTTTTCGACAGAAAGGCTTGTAAATTGAATGTCGTTGGCCAAGACCTCTGTACAAATATAAGCTTTATGTGTTTCAATAGCTGCTCGAATAGCTGCGGTGGTGTCGATCTGCACCAATATGCGATCCGTGACATCAAAAGCGCTCTCCTTGCGCAAATTCTGAATGCGATTGACAAGCTCACGCGCCAAGCCTTCGGCTTTGAGTTCGGCAGAGATCGTGACATCTAAAGCCACTGTCAAGCCATTTTCATTGGCGACCAACCAACCAGGAATGTCTTGGGCCTGGATTTCAAAATCCGTGAGGTCTAAGACAATTGTTTCGCCTTCTATTTGGCCATTCCATCCTTGATTTTGTTCAATTTGAGCAATGTCATTTTGGTCGAATTGTTGCACCACTTGGCTGATCGACTTCATTTGTTTGCCGTATTTAGGACCAATGGTCTTGAAGTTCGGCTTGATCGACTTCACGAGGATGCCAGTATCAGTGAGTAATTCAAGTTCTTTGACATTGACCTCCGAGCAGATCAAATCCGTGACATGACGGAAATTGGCCGCTTCTTGGGCATTCAATACGGGAATCATGATTTTTTGAAGCGGTTGACGCACGCGGATATGCTGCTTCTTGCGCAGCGCGAGTACCAATGAACACGCTTTTTGAGCCAACTCCATTTGGGTTTCTAAGGTTGGCAAAATGTGCTGCTCAACAGCGCTTGGGAAATCAGCTAAATGCACCGAGGGATGTGCTTGGCGGCCCGTCGCTTTATTGAGGTCTGTGTAGAGCTGATCCATGTAGAACGGTGCTATTGGCGCCGCTAAAATGGCAATTGTTTCTAGACAAGTATAAAGGGTCTGGTAGGCTGCGAGTTTGTCTTGGCTGTCGTCGTTTTTCCAGAAGCGGCGACGACACAAACGGACATACCAGTTGGAAAGCTGCTCGGTAACAAATTCTTGAATGGCGCGGCCAGCTTTAGTTGGCTCATAGGCAGCAAAGGCAGCATCTACCTCAGCGACCAAAGAATTGAGTTTGGAGATGACCCACTGGTCAATTTCAGGACGCTCGGTAAGTGCTATTGGTGCCGAACTGAAATCAAAGCCATCAATATTGGCGTAAAGGGCAAAGAATGAATAGGTATTGTAAAGTGTACCAAAGAATTTGCGCTGTACTTCGGCTATGCCTTCGAGGTCAAATTTGAGGTTGTCCCAGGGTTGGGCGTTGGTGATCATGTACCAGCGCGTGGCGTCTGGGCCGTATTTGTCTAGGGTGGTAAACGGATCAATTGCATTGCCCAAGCGCTTGGACATTTTCAAGCCGTTTTTATCGAGTACCAAGCCATTGGAAACCACATTTTTATACGCTTTTTGGCCGAATACCATTGTAGAAATAGCGTGGAGCGTATAAAACCATCCGCGGGTTTGGTCAACACCTTCTGCAATGAAATCAGCAGGGAAGGCGAGGTTGTTATCGATTAGCGCTTTGTTTTCAAAAGGGTAATGCAGTTGGGCATACGGCATGGCGCCGGAATCGAACCAAACGTCAATGAGATCTGCCTCTCGCTTCATGGGCTTGCCACTCGGCGAAACCAACATGATAGGGTCTACCTTGTGCTTGTGCAGATCGATGAGCTCGTAATTTTGGTTGGAAAAATCAGTTGGTTCAAAAGCCGCAAAAGGATTTTCTGTCATGAAGCCAGCGCTTACAGACTTGTCAATTTCGTTTTTGAGTGTGGCAATTGAATCGATGCAAATGCGTTCATCGCCTTCTTCGCTAGACCAAATTGGAATGGGAATGCCCCAATAGCGAGAACGCGAGAGGTTCCAGTCATTGGCGTTTTCGAGCCATTTGCCAAAGCGACCTGAACCAGTTGCTTCGGGTTTCCAGTTGATTTCTTTGTTGAGGGCAACGAGTTGGTCTTTTTGGTCGGTAACGCGGATAAACCAGGAGTCTAATGGGTAATACAAGACTGGTTTGTCTGTGCGCCAGCAGTGCGGATACGAGTGTTCGTATTTTTCAACTTTGAAGGCCTTGCCCTCTTCTTTCAATTGAATAGCAATTTGGACGTCCACAGAGCGTTCAGGCTCTTGGCCAGCATCGTAATACTCGTTTTTGACGTACATGCCAGCGTAAGGGCCCACTTCGGGTCTGAAGCGACCTTGGAGGTCGACGAGCGGAACGAGGTTGCCGCGCTCGTCTGCAACGAGCAGCCCTGGCACACCGGCTTCAGCCGCCACTCGGGCGTCATCTGCACCAAAAGTTGGAGCGGTGTGTACGATTCCGGTGCCGTCTTCGGTGGTCACGAAGTCTCCGCCAATGACCCTAAAAGCTGCTTGAGCATTTTCTGCCGGCTGCGCAAAAGCCAAGAGTTGTTGGTATTTGAGACCAATGAGGTCTTGTCCTTTGCAAGTGCCTAAAACTGTGTACGGGATTTGCTTGTCGCCCGCCTGGTAGGCCGCTAAGCCTGCTGTGTCTTCGACTGCAACATAACCTTTAGCAAATTGATAGGGTACCAATTTGTTAGCAAGGATCACTTGCATGGGTTCAAAAGTATACTGGTTGTAGGTCGCGACAACAGCATATTCGATTTGTGGGCCAACTGTGAGCGCTGTATTGGAAGGCAGGGTCCAAGGTGTTGTGGTCCAGGCGAGTAGATGTGTGTTTTCAGAGAAGTGAGCCTCAAAAGGAAGTGCCTGAGCACCCAATAACTCAAACATCGCTACAACCGTGGTGTCTTTGACATCTTGGTAGCAACCTGGTTGGTTGAGTTCATGTGAAGAAAGCCCAGTACCTGCTTTGGGTGAGTAAGGCTGAATGGTGTAACCTTTATACAACAATCCTTTGTTGTAAAGCTGCGCCAATAACCACCAAACGCTTTCCATATATTTGGGCGTATAAGTGATATAAGGGTCTTGCATATCGACCCAATAACCCATTTTTTCGGTGAGTTGGTTCCAGATATCGGTATAGCGCATAACGGCTTCTTTACAAGCGTCGTTGTAGGCATCTACAGAAATTTTGGTGCCGATATCTTCTTTAGTGATGCCGAGTTCTTTTTCGACACCGAGTTCTACTGGCAAACCATGGGTATCCCAACCAGCCTTGCGCTGTACTTGCTTACCTTTGAGCGTTTGGTAACGGCAAAAGATATCCTTGATGGCGCGGCCCATAACATGGTGAATGCCGGGCAAGCCATTGGCAGAAGGCGGACCTTCATAAAAGACAAAAGAAGGTGCTCCATTGCGCTGAGCAACCGATTGCTGAAAAATGGATTCTTTTTGCCATTTTTCAAGGACAGTGGCAGCGACATTGGGGAGATTTAATCCTTTGTACTCAGGATATTTTGCTTTCATGAACGTTTGCTTTGTAAAGTCGCGAATTTACGACAAATCGGGCTATTTTTGCAAGATATGACCCTCAAAACAAGGCTCCACGACCATTTATTTAACGCACTGGAAAGTCGGAAATCTGCCCTGCAAGTGCAACGAAGCCAATTAAGTATTGAAAGTACGGAAAGTGGAAAAGGGTCTGCAGGCGACAAACACGAAGTCGGGATTGCCATTGCGCAAATCGAAATCGAAAAACTTGACCACCAAATTGCCCTAGCACAACAACAACTTCAGGTCCTCCAAAAAATGGATCCGAGCACGGCTTTCTCGCAAATACAAAACGGGGCACTATTTGAATCCGACAACAATTGGTACTACTGCAGCGTCCCATACGGACAACTTCAATTTGATACCATGACCATATTTTGCATGAGTACTGACGCGCCACTTTTTGAAGCCCTCAAAGGCAAAAAAGAAAACGAGGGAGCTGTTTTCAATGGCCGAAATTGGATCATTAACAAAATTCACTAATGAGCAGCGCACAAAAAATTGCCATCATAGGTGGAGGTGCTGCTGGTTTTTTTGCAGCGATTGCTGCCAAACAGCATTGGCCTGATGCCAGCGTTTGCATACTAGAGAAAAGCAATAAGTTCTTAGCCAAAGTAAAAATTTCAGGCGGCGGACGCTGCAATGTAACCCATGACAGCCCAGATATTAAAGAACTATCTAAAGCTTACCCAAGGGGCAGCACGCAGCTGCGCAAGGCTTTTCATCAGTTTTCAGCAACCGATACCGTTCAATGGTTTGAAAGCCGTGGTATTCCACTCAAAATCTATCCAGACGGCTGTATTTTCCCTTTGGCCAATGACTCACAAGTCATCATTGATTGCTTTATGAATACCTGCCGGCAACTTGGCGTCAAGCTGCAAACCCAACAGCATATCTCCAATATAGCAGTCAACAGTGACTCTGTATCTATTCAAAACAATGAAGAAATACAGACCTATGACCAAGTCATTATTTGCGCTGGTGGGCACCCAAAAAGAAGCAGTCTCAATTGGTTAGAATCCATTGGTTTGGAGATGGTGGAGCCGCTCCCCTCTTTGTTTACTTTCAATATGCCCAAAAACCCGATCTGCGAACTCATGGGTACGGTTGTGCCCAATGCAACAGTCAAAATTGAAGGTACTAAACTAAGCGGCCAAGGACCATTACTCGTTACACACTGGGGCATGAGCGGCCCAGCCGTTTTATTGCTTTCCGCTTGGGGAGCGCGCTTGTTGGCCGACAAAAATTACCAGTTTGCCATCCTTGTCAATTGGCTCGATCAAAAAAAAGAAGAAGCATTGCGCCAAGATCTTTTACATACCATAAGCGCCCACGGCGCAAAGAAATTAAGCAATTGGAATCCGACACCACTTACCAACAGACTTTGGAATCATTTACTCGAGCGCGCAGAGATTTCTTCAGATCTGCGCTGGGCAGAAATAGGTAAAAAAGCGCTCAATAAACTGATCAATACTTTACTCAATGACCGCTTTGAGGTACAAGGCAAAACTACTTTCAAAGAAGAATTTGTAACAGCAGGTGGCGTCTCCTTGAGTGAAATTGACTTTCAGACCATGAAAAGCAAAAAGTTTCCACGCTTGTCTTTTGCTGGTGAAGTATTGGATATCGATGGCATTACAGGCGGGTTCAATTTCCAAGCGGCCTGGACTACAGGGTTCATCGCCGGAAAGCATGCTTTAGATCAATAAGTCAAGAAAAACTTCGGTCAAAAAAACCCAAGAAACGTTTAAAATTCAGCGTTCAATGGCGTGCGTGGGAATGGAATGACGTCTCTGATATTAGACATGCCTGTCACGAACATCACCATGCGTTCAAAGCCAAGGCCAAAACCAGCATGCGGTACTGTTCCAAAACGGCGCGTGTCAAAATACCACCAGAGTTCTTCAGCAGGAATGCCAAACTCTTCGCATTTCTGTACCAAAACATCGTAACGTTCTTCGCGCTGAGAACCGCCTACTATTTCGCCTATTCCTGGGAAAAGTACGTCCATGGCGGCCACCGTTTTGCCATCTTCATTCAAGCGCATGTAAAACGCCTTGATTTTTGCTGGATAATCCGTTAAGATGACCGGGCAATTGAATTCTTTTTCTACTAAATAGCGCTCGTGTTCACTTTGGAGGTCAATACCCCACTCTACTGGGTATTTGAATTTCTTTTTCTTGTAATGATTAGAGTTCAATAAAACGTCAATGGCTTCTGTGTAAGTGAGGCGCTTGAATGGGTTCTCTATTACAAATTTCAGGCGCTCGATGAGGCCCATTTCGTGGCGCTCGTTGGCCGGTTTTTGAGCTTGCTCTTGGGCATCGCGCTCATGTAAAAATTGTACATCAGCCGCACAATTTTCTAGTACATAAGCGGCAATATATTTCAGAAAGTCTTCGGTGAGGTCCATGTTGTCTTGGAGATCATTGAACGCCACCTCCGGCTCGATCATCCAGAACTCAGCGAGGTGACGCGAAGTATTGGAGTTTTCTGCCCTAAACGTAGGGCCAAATGTATAGACTTGCCCAAGTGCAGTGGCAGCCAACTCTGCTTCTAGCTGACCTGAAACCGTTAAGTTGACCGGTTTTCCAAAGAAATCTTGTTTGTAGTCGATGTTTCCGTCGTCATTCAAAGGCGGGTTTTTGGCATCGAGTGTGCTCACTCTAAACATTTCTCCCGCTCCTTCGGCGTCTGAACCGGTAATAATAGGCGTGTGTAAGTAATAAAACCCGCGCTCATTGAAAAATTGGTGAATGGCATAAGCCACGGCATGGCGAATTCTGAAGACTGCCCCAAATGTGTTGGTTCTAAAACGCAAGTGCGCTTGCTCGCGCAAAAAATCTAAGCTGTGGCGCTTGGGTTGCATGACTGTCTTTTGGACCTCATCAGGATGTGCATCTCCTAAAATTTCAATTGCTGTTACCTGAAGCTCAACAACTTGACCTGATCCTTGAGATGCGATGAGTTTTCCGGTCAAGGAAAGTGCCGCAGCTGTAGTGATGCGCTTCAATAAAGCTTCATCCCACTGCTCAAAATCAATTACAGCTTGTAAATTGGCCATACATGAGCCATCGTTGAGCTGCACAAAACGGTTTGAACGAAAGGCTCTTACCCAACCCTTTACATTGATTTCTTGATCAAGCAAAGCCTCGTGGCCAGCCAAAATTTGCGAGATGCGGATTCTTTTCATGCTGCAAAGTTAGTGAATGTTTAAATTCTTTAAATCGTCTTCACTGACAGTTGGCGGAAAGACTTTTGCCTGGAGTTTCGTTTTGACCAATTCTGCCACACGTTGCGCATCAGCCTGGCTCTGAAAACCTGCGTTTCCTGGCCTACCAGGAATATTCGGCTGATCGAGTAAAAGTTTGCCATTTTGACGAATCTGATATCCCCAACCATTCGCGCTTTGGAGCGTCGTGATTTCAAAAGCATGGTGCTTTCCTGGCCTCGTTTGCGTTTTTAGTGCCTTTTTTGAAGAGTTAAGGACCTGCTTTTGTGCCGTATTATTTTCGCTGCTTTTTTTTGGCTCAGCCTGGCAAGCAGCCAACAAAAGAAAAATTATAAAGAACCGTTGCATTTGACAAAAGTAGTGCTTTGCTGCAGCTGAGTGCCGTTTGATTGGAGGTAATACAAGCCTTCTGGAAAATGACGTACGTCGAGCACAAGTTTTGAGCCCAATTTTTCATGAGTAAAAATCATCTTTTGCCCTTGTTGATTGAAAATACTGATGTTTTCTTCGCTCAAAGTCGTAGTTAGGGTAATGTAGTCTGCAGTTGGATTAGGAAACACCTCGATACCGGGTATTGCTTGCTCGGCAATTGCTGCGGTGCCGCTGTAAGCCCAGAGGTCGTCGTAAAAAGCACCATTATTGTAACCCGTACCAATAAAGCCCCAACCATCTAAGTAGAAAGCAACAGCATTTTTCCGGCCCGGCCCTGGTAAATCAGCGCGTTGCGTCCAATTGTTAAGAAAGTAGTTGTACTCCCAGAGGTCATTGAGATACGTGTAGTTCGCATCTTGACCCGTGCCCAGGTAACAAACCGGAAAAGCGGCCCAACCACAAGCACCCGAACGCGCAGCACCCGGTACATTCGCTTTTTGAATCCACTGTTCTGTTTGCGGGTTGTACATCCAAAAGTCTTTGCACAACGTGCCGTCGTCGCCGGTGCCAATGAAACCGTAATTTTCCATTGAAAAAGCCACTGCAGCGCGGCGAGGAGTGCCCGCAAAGTCAGTGATCTGCTCCCAAGAATTGCTGCTTGGATCATAGGTGAAGAAGTCCTTTTTGAAACCTGTTGCACTATTTCCAGTTCCCACATAGGCTTTGTTAGCAATGACAAAACTCACTGCCTCGCGACGTGGTGCACCCGTAAAATTTGCTTTTTGTGTCCAGGCTTCGGTACTGCGGTCATACTCCCATAAGTCATTCATAAACGCAATGGTTTGCGTCTGACCCAAGGCTACATAACCTTTGGTTTGACCCTCGTGCTGTAAAGAAAAAGAAATCGCACCCACACGCCCTAAACCGTCGCCGCCATCGCCGCCTAGAGAAACTTCGTCGTCCCAATCGTTCTGATCGGCGCGGTAGGAATACATTTTTCTTTTGTATTCGAAATCGTCGGTTCCTGTCACTAAATAAGCGCGGTTCTCTATGACAAAAGACGTAGCTGCAGACTTTGGCGAACCATTGACGGTATCTTTTGGCAACCAGTAGTCTTGTCCAAAAGCGCTGTGCTTCAAAGCCGCAATCACAAGAAATAGCAAAATGAACTTCCTCATATCTTGGTGATTTTTTTAGTGAATGATTGGCCATCGGGAAGACCAAAATAGAGGACATAACTGCCTGCTTGTAATGTACTTAAGTCTATTTTTTTACTCTGAACTTCATTTAAATCAAGTTCGCGCACTTTTACGCCTAGTCCGTTATAAATTGTAAGATTGATATCGTTTGATTGAAGACCTGCTATATTCAAGTAATTACAAACTGGATTAGGATAGATACTTACCAAAGCTGCTAGCTCCTCTAGTGCTGCATAATTCGATGGCGCATACACATACCAACTGTCTTTTTTACCAGAATACCCTTTTCCTGTGCCAACATAAGCTTTGTTGTCGATCACAAAAGAAATGGCGCTTTTTCTTTCGCTGCCGCCAAAGGCTGCTCTGAGCGTCCAGGTGTCGGATTCTGGATTGTATTCAATTAAATCTGATAGCAAGCCCCCATTATTCCCAAGACACACAAAACCGCGATCCTCGAGTGTAAAAGTGCTCGCAGCTCCCCGTTCATAGCCCGGAAAAGGAGCAATAGCCTGCCAGCTGTTGGCCCCGGGGTCATAACAATACACATCTTTTTTGAAGATATTTTGATCTGTTCCCATGCCAACATAAGCCTTTGAGCCCACTACAAAAGATGACATCTGATAGCGCACGCCACCCGGGAAACTCGCGCGTTGGATCCATTGGTTATTGCTGGGTTTGTATTCCCACAACTGACTGCTATATAAATTAGGACCTGTTTTACCGCCGCACAGATAGCCTTTGCCGCCAACGGCAAAACCTGTGGCAAAATAGATGCCTTCTCCTCCGGCTCCCGGAAAATCGGCAATTGCCGACCAAGAATTGCTTGTTGGATTGTAGCGCCAAAAATCTTTGAGTGTAGTACCCGTTGGCCCTGAAATACTGTCCATTCCAGACCCAACATAAGCAAAATTATTGATCACAAAAGAAATGGCATCGCGGCGTCCAACCCCAGGGAGATCTGCTTTTTGTGTCCAGGCGTCTGTCTGCGGATCATAGGCCCATAAATCTTTGTGGATCACCTCAGCGGTATCTAAGCCTCCGCACAAATAACCCAAACTTCCTATCGAAAAACCAGTGGCACGTTCGCGCTTGCCCATCCCGACGTCATTAAGCTTGGTCCAGGAATTATACTGAGCAGCGGCCCAAAAAGGAAGAAGAACCAAGCATAAATACAAATACCTCATCGCTTGATCAATTTTTCTTGGTGAATAAGTTGCTTGCCCTGGCTGATTTTCAAAATATAGGTTCCCGAATTCAAAAGCGATACATCAATTAGCTGCTTGAAATAGCGCAACTCGTCTTTCAAGAGCAACTTTCCATTCAGATCAAAGATGCTGACTTCTATTTGATCTGTATGAAGCCCTAAATATTGAATCTGCAATTCATCAACAACTGGGTTCGGATAGGCTTTTATGACCACATCATTTTGCGCTAAACCAATGGTGTAGTCTGTGGGGTTGAATTGCCAAAAATCATTAAAGTTGATTCCGTTGGTTCCTGTGCCCATGTAACCGCGGTCGTGGATGGCAAAGGCGACAATAAACCTACGTTTTGAACCAGGAAAATCTATTTCTTGGTTCCAGGTATTCGTGGCCGGATGAAAAGACCAAACTTGCTCAGTTACTACAGACAAGCCGCCTACGTAGCCTGAAGTTACATAACCGCGTTGTTGAATCGCAAAACCCGAACTACCTCCGGTAGATACTCCAGGGAAACTTGCGCGTTGCAGCCATTGATCGTGTAGCGGTTTGTACTCCCAAAGCTGTGTACCACCCTTGATAAAAGCGCTCCCTTCAATCACAAATGAGCAAGTCCATTGCCCAAATGACATTGGGGCATTTGCACATAAAGACCAAGAATCGGTATTGGGGTTGTACTTGGCCAATTGGTTGGCCTGATACACAAAACCGCGGTTGTTTACAGCGAAACCTTGGCTATCGCCCGGATTGGGCAAAATACAATTGGCAATAGGCGTCCAGTTATTCTGAGTTGGGTCAAATTTGTAAAATTGCGTACTAAGTGCAGAACCACCACCAACTACCGGGCAGTTATCTACCACAAAAGACACGGCTCCGTGTGTGCTGACGGGGAAGTCTGCGCGTTGGGTCCAGGTATCCGATGCGGGGTCGTACTCCCACCAATCTTTAAAGGAGATATCTTGACCTGTTCCGTTTACGTGGCCCAAGCCCATATAGCCGCGATGGGAGGTGGCGCAACCTGTGGCGCGGTGCCTTCCAGCACCACCCAAACTCGATTTTTGTATCCAAAATTGAGCAACTAATTGCGGCGCTAATGCCAAACAAAGCAATAAAACAAAATGCCTCATAACTTCTGCCATTTTTGTATGCGACCAGTTTCTATTTCTTTGATGAAATATACACCTGCTTGCAATTCTTCCATATTAAAAACAGCCTGTTGTTGGGTGTCTAAGGTGCTTAACAATTGGCCTTTTACATCTAAAAATTGATACGAGCCCGTATTTGCCGTCAGGTGCAACAAGCCTTGGCTAGGGTTTGGATACGCGTTGAATGCTTTGAGCTCGGCGTTTTCGAGGCCTACATAACTTGCAGAGATTTGCAGGGTGTAGTCTCCATTTAATGCGCCCCAGCCTTCTACAATAATATACAATGGCCCTAAATCAGCTGCATCGAAAGATAAAGCAGACTGTGGCGCACATTCTGGTGCGTCGTCGTTGTAGGCCACCACATTTCCATTCATGTCCACAACGCTTAAAAAAGTATCAAAATTAGCGCCGCAAAGCGAAACATTAACCTCAGCAAGCAAAGGATTGGGTTCAAAATAGTAGTAAATGTCCGGCGACGGATAAACGTAATTTTGGTTGGAATAACAGACTTCTGTCGAACGCGTATCGGTATAAGGAAGCGCACCTACAACGATGGCATCATTTTGGTCATCGCCTGGGTAGCCCGTACAATCTAAGCCATTGGTGAGGGTAATGCCAAAATCTGTAACCGAACCCCAAGTAAAAGTGCCACAAGGATTGAGCGGTAGCGTGCCCGCCTCTCGTTGCATGACGCGCAAGCGCGTAATGCCATTGACTGCATTTGGTGGAACTGTAAAAGACCAATTTTGGATGGGTGCCGGCGGTGTGCCCGCCCATGTGCCCAAGCTTTCATAAGCATCAAAATTGCCATTTTGATCAAAGTCTATCCAAGCCTCCCCTACGCCAGCATAATTACCATTACAGGTGCCAAATTTGACAGAAATTGTATAAGATCCGCCCGCATTGAGCGACACATTCACACTTTGTGAGAGGTCGTGCAGGCCAATTACACCCGGACAACCTACGTAATTAATGGTGCCCACAACGCCGCTCAACACAACGCTTTCTACGTTTGAATCTACGGTACTTGTAGGGCCAACGCTAGTGCAATATTGTGCAAAAATGGGGAGTTGAAACAAGGCAAAAAGCAGTAAGTAACTGTGTTTCATTAGGTAGTAGTTTACCGAAAGGTAACTAAAAAAAAGCAGTTAACAAAAGCTTAATATGAGTAGCCTACTTATTGTTCCAGTTGGTCATGGCCATTGGTAAGCCATCAAAAACAAAACTCTTGGCTGCAGAAGCGGCCGTTTGTATCCTTTCAGGAAGGGCTTTGTCTTCGTCAGGTTTCCATTTGCCCAAGACGTAATCGGCCTGACGTCCTTTTGAGAAATCCGACCCCACACCAAAGCGCAAACGTGGATACTCTTGGGTTTTGAGCAAGGCTTGAATGTCTTTGAGCCCGTTGTGGCCGCCATCGCTGCCTTTTCCTTTCATGCGGATGGTGCCAAATGGTAAGGCGATGTCGTCGGTAATGACAAGCAGGTTGCTCAAAGGTATCTTTTCGGTTTGCAGCCAATAATTGACAGCTTTTCCAGATAAATTCATAAAGGTAATTGGCTTGATCAGAATGAGCTGACGGCCTTTGTATTTGGCCTCGGCCCTAAAAGCAGCTTTATCCAAAGAAAAAGAAGCACTGAGATCAGCGGCAAGCTCATCTAAGACCTTGAAACCAATATTGTGCCGTGTTTCGAGGTATTCAGCACCGGGGTTACCTAAACCGACAATCAGGAATTTCATTTTACCAATTTGGGCAAGTATTACATTTGTCTGCTTGTTTCAAATAGAACAAAGCACCCACCACGATATCGCGTTGACCATACAAGAAGGCTTGCCTGGCATGAGAATCGTAGTCATTAGGTCGGGTTTTGACTCGGTACTGACCAATAAAACCACCTTGCACATTCGCTGCCACAAACAAATGCTTGAAAAACTCAGCGCGCAAACCAAAATGCCCTGATGCACCCACGCCCGAGAGCGAAACGGTTTCCATAGACTTTTCGCCAGCAAAGGTAAAATCATTGTAAGATAACACCGGGCCAGCGCCAACACCCATTAGAGTAGTAAGTGCAAAATTTCCTTTTTCTGACTGATATATTTTAAACACATTGGTGAGCTGTACATTGATGTAATTGAGCCCGTTGGTGTTTTCGTAATGAAAAGTATTTTCATTGGTAGTAACTGTATCACCGCTGTAGGTGCCAGACCAACCTGTCGCCTGATCAATTCCAGGGCTAATAGTGCCGCTTAGGTTGTAAGTTGGACCGTGTTTCATGACGTATTTCATGTGCTCATAACCTAGAGAAACTGCCCAATTGCGCTTGAAATTATACCCCAAACGCACATCGAATTGCGGAACAGTAAAGGTTGTTAAGTTGATGTACTCATTGAAATCGGTCGAGGGGCGATCTGTGGCCTCAACGCCTTGGAGTTTGAAGTCGTACCCTGGGCCAATAAAGCGAATCGTACTAGGGGTATAAATACTGCGGTTATAGCCCCAATAAAAGAAGAGTGTTCCAGGACCTGTCGATTTCTTTTGATTGAGGTACTGCGCCTGAGCATTTGCTCCTAAAAAAAGGAAAAGCGAAATAATGATAAGTTGTTTCATCGAGCGATAATTTGAATCCACTCCTTTTGAGTAAGAATGCGTTCTAAACGAAAATGAATGGTCTTGTTACGGTTGTGCCAGGCCACTAATCCATAGCCCTCAGCAAAAATACTGTACTGCAGGCCTGTTACTTCCTTTTCAGTTCTGGTGAAAGGATTGAGTACTGTGCGGCGGATTTTGTCTTTAAAAATAAGTGATTTCGCACTTTTTTTAGTTAAAAATGAAGTTGTTCTCTTGGTTTGTAGCTTTCGAAAAACTTCATGTAAAATGACAGTGGAATCCATGACCCCACTAAATTTAGATGCGAACCAAGTTTCTTTATGCAGGTCAAACGGAAAAATCTGGTTTTTGTAGAGCAGTGCCTTTTCCTTACTTTGTTCGCGATTGACAACCATGTGGTCCTGGACAACAAGAGAGTCTATGTTGTAATTGATGGCTTCGCGCAAACGGCCATCGCCAGCATACACTTCTACAATGAGGTGCGGTCCGACGGCATCTTCTACGGTATAAATCCGATGAAATTCTTCGTCTAAACCGTTTGCAATGTTGCGGTATTGATAAATTTTTGGAATGGTGTCAAGCGGGTAAAAGAAAGCTGCATTGGGGTTTTTGCTCGTGTATGCAAAAGTGTCATCAGAAAAATATCCCTTGACATACCATCCTATGAACGTAGCAAAAAGTACTACCAAGCCAAAAAATACCCATTTTTTCATTTAGACATCTTTAAAAACGCAACTTCTTGTTCAGTGAGGTGGCGGTAATATCCGCGCGGTAAATCTTTTTTGGTAAGGCCAGCATACATGACGCGGTCTAGCTTAATAACTTGATAACCCAATGCTTCTACCATTCTACGAACAACTTGGTTTTTGCCCGAACGGATTTCCACACCGATTTCATTGCTCGAGCCGCCTTCTACAAAACTTGCTGCCTCAGCTTTGAAACGACCATCGTCGAGGTCTATGCCGCGTGTCATTTTTTCGATGTCTTCGCGGGCTACCGCTTTGTTGGTCTCAATGTGGTATATTTTGCGTGCGTGGTAACGGGGGTGCATGAGTTTTTTCATCATGTCGCCATCGTTGGTGAAGAGCATTAGACCTGTTGTTTCGCGTTCCATGCGCCCAACTGGGAATATTTGTTCGCGACAAGCTTTACTCACAAGGGTCATGACGGTTTTACGACCACGTGGATCGTCAATTGCAGTAATATAACCTTTCGGTTTATTGAGTAAAACGTAGCGTTTAGTGCCTGTAGTGATGGTTTCTCCGTCGTATTGAACTGCGTCGCCGGGCTTGACTTTGTAGCCTAATTCCGTAACAATAACGCCATTAATAGAAACCACGCCTGTTTCAATCAGGACATCTGCCTCGCGACGCGAACATATACCTGCGTTGGATAAAAACTTATTGAGGCGAATGGCATCTTCGCGAAAACTAGGCAATGGATCGCCTTTTTTAACTTTGATTTTGTAATCGATGTATTTGCGCTTGTCACGGGCACTCACCTTTGGTGCGTCTTTGGCACCGCTTACTTTAGGTTTTGCACCTGTTTTCTTTGGTTGTCTCATTTGAGTACAAAGATAGGCAAAAAGAAAATGCTTTATTGAGGCGCGTTGAGCAGTTGCGCGATATGTGCTTGGAGCAGACTTACTTCCTTCGGATTCGTGCCATCGTAGTAACCTCTTATGCGCAGCTGTTGGTCTACCAAAACAAAATTGTTCGTGTGTATAAAATCGCTACCGGCATCGCCTAGATTCTGCGCCTCCGCAGGCTTCAAGACAAAGAAAGAGCGTCTGGCTAAGCCGTATAAGTCTGCTTTTTTCCCGGTCAAAAAATGCCATTGCCCAGCTTTGGCTCGGTGGGCCGTGGCGTAGCGCTTCATTTGCGCAATTGTGTCTGTATCTGGGTCGACAGTAAAACTAAAAATACGGACGTCTTCTTCAGTGGCAAACTTGCGCTGAATGCGCTGCATTTGGGTATTCATGATGGGGCAAATGCTCTTACAAGTAGTGAAGAAATATTCCACAACGCTCACTTTGCCTTTCATGTCTGCGTCGCTGATCCATATGCCATCTTGGTTTTCAAAACGAAACGCGCCAATGCGATGTCCTTTACCCATGCGCAGCATTTCGGGATCCACCATGTCTTGCTGCAGGTCTATAGGATTGATCACCGGAAGCGGCTTTACCTCGCCTTGATCACTTAAGAAATAGTAACCAATTGGCACCAAAATAAGGAAAAATACAACTAGAAAAAGAATCCGTTTCATGGTACAAAATTACGGATTCAAGAGCTCAGAAATACTGACTTTGATCAGTTCCTGACGATTTTCTAAATTACCAGTGAGAATGGTAAAATTGCGGCCAGATTTTTCAAGTTGTTCAAGATATAAATCAAACAGCATCTCTCTGTTCAAAGGGTTTTCTCTGAGCGGGTCGGCTTCCCAAGGGATATCCGGTGCACATAGAAAATAATGGTCAAATTGTTGGGTATTTAAAAGTTCGATGATAAGTGGACTTACCTCAGCATACTTTACTGCTGACCAAATCTGAAAAACATGCATTTCGGTATCGGCTATCAAACCGTGTTTGGGCCACAACTCAGCTTGTTTCTTGGCCATGAAGTCTAGGTCCTCTTGCTTGTATTCAATTTGATCGGCTAGATACGTTCTGGCATATTCCTCGATAAACGGAAGTTCTAAAAACGAAGAAAGCCACGCAGCAAGGGTTGTTTTACCGCTAGACTCTGGACCTGTAAACGCTATGCGGAGAGCTGCTTTTTCCATTTTCTATAGCCGTTAAAAGCAAGTAAAAGATAGGCGAAATACAAAATAGCAGTTGACCACCAGTGTTCGGCGCAAAACCAAATAACCCCGGCGATGTTCACGACAATCCAAACCAACCAATTCTCAAGAACCTTTCTGGTCGTGAGCCAAGTTGCTGTAAGGGAAAAAACAAAGAATTGAGCGTCTAAAAAAGAACGCCAATTTGGAAGGCTTGTGAATGAAAAATGACCATGTACATCATCTTTTGTGAACCATTGAAGGATAAAAAACATAAGGCCCAACATGAACGACCCTAAAATCCATAGCCAAATCCTTTTGCCTAGGGTTTGGATGGGCAAGGCTTCTTTTTGATCTGACCAGGTGGCCAAGCCATAAAAACCAAGAACGATGTAGGCAATTTGCTGGCTAAACAAACCCCAAGTATCCATGCGAAAGAAAAATAAAGCATATAAAAATGCACTGGCAATACCGAAAATCCAGCCCACTGATTTTTCAGTAGCGATGAAATAGACATAAATAAAGCCTAGAATAGCAGCGGAGCATTCCAAGAGTGGAGAAAGAAAGTCAAAACCTACCATATCAGCGGATCACGAGAACCTTAGCTACTTTGCGCTCGCCGCCTTGGTAGTTATTGGCAGTCCAGAAGAAATAAACACCTGTAGGTACTTTTTCGCCGTTCAAATTTTGGCCATCCCAGGTTGCTGTGCCCCCATTGGATTGTGTTTTATAAATCAAGTTGCCGCCTGCATCTGTGATTTTGACATCTGAATTGTAGCGGAGGCCTTGAATGGTGATGGGGCCAAAATAATCGGGCTTCACAGGATTGGGGAAAACATTCAGGCTTTCGTAGGTCGCGTCTTCATAAGTTGCGTCTATGCGAAAAGACACCAAGCCTCTGTCGGTAACGATATAAAGTTCCCCGGTAGTGTGGTTGAGTTCGATGTCGTAGATGGTGTTGGAAATCAGAGGTGAGTTGTCTTCGTTGTATTGGGCAATAATTTGAGTGCCGTCAGGCGAAAGCAACACCAAGCCCGCATTGGCTGTAGACATCCATTTGCGATTGCCACCATCTACCTCAATATCGGTAATATTGGCGTCGCCGAGTACTTCTTCAAAATTGCCTTCAAAAGGAATCAGGATGCGCTGGGCGTCATAATTGCCGGCACCCGCCGTAAAGCTGCCGTTGGCATTGTACAAGACGGCAAAGCCGGCATCGGTGCCAATCCAGAGCTCGCCATCAAAATCTGCAGCCAATGCAGTGATTTTGTTGGAAGGTAGTGCCCCCAACAACTCGCCGTTGGTGAGTTGAATGGTTTTGTCGTCACTGGGGTCGTCTAGGGTGCCTTGATGCTGTAAGCCGAAAAGCCCATTGGCATAAGTGCCCATCCAGATGTTGTCTTGGAAATCAATTTCTATTTCGGTAGTCAATTTGTTGGCAGCCCCTGCGCCGAGGTAATAGGTAGCCCAAACGCCATCTGCTTTGCGCACTTTAAGCGGTCGGTCTGTGTAGCCATTGGCACTCCATAAATTACCTTTTGCGTCAAACTTAAGACCAGACACCAAAGACCATCCATTGCCAAGAGATACAGGCTCTAATGGAGAATTACTTTGATTGAAAACCAAGGTATCTGTTTCATTGAAGATTGTTAAAGGCGCAAATGAATAGGTAGCTGCGGCAATTTCCTTTGGGTTTTTGGGGTTTACGGCGACACCAATGAAATCCCAGAGTGCATTGAAATCCCAAGCCGTAACAGTTGGCGTGTTGTGAAAGCGCCATTGGTTTTCTTCGAGAATATGGATGCCGTTGCGCGTGAATGCGGGTGCTATTTCAGCTTCTAAGCGTCCTGAACCTACAGCCAATACCCCTTCTTGCAAATCCATGGCATACACGTATTGGTTGGCCAGCCCTTCAATTGGATAGCGCTTGCAGGTAAAAGCATTTAGATGCTCCTGCAGACCCCAAGCTTGGTCTGCACTCCAATAAGAGTTGCCCAGTTTGCAAATGCGCGAAGGGTTGATCCAGCGGTCTAGGAGGCTTGCAGAATAGGAATTTAATTGGACGCCACTTGCACTGTAAAATAGTATGCCGCCGTCCATAGAAATGCCCATTTCGGTACCCAAAACTTGGATGCTATTGAGTTGGTAACTAAATGGTTCGTTGATGACATTGACCAAAATATTGTTGTCTAGGCGGAAAACGGAATCTAGCCCATAAGCGTCGTTGGTGCGCAAAACCCAAAATTGTTGATTGAAGGTTTGCAGCTCTTTATATTTATTTTCGGACTGAAAGGGAAAACGCAGGTCGCGATCCCATTGCGAGTAGTCGGGTAAGGCAGGGTTACTGCGCAGCCCTTTGAGCATTTGCGTTGGAGTGAGCGCAAAGATAGAGTCTTGTGTGAGCGCCACATCTACGATAGCCTCGAGGCCGTTTGTTGGATAGTAGGTGTCTTTGATTTCTTCTTTGGCAACATCGATCAAAACAATTGAGAAATCGTTGGCTACGTAAATATAGGAACCGGCGCGTTCAAACTTATTGATGCGCTTTGAATTGGTGATTTGCGCCAATTTGATGGCGGGTAAGTTGGTGATTGTTCCGGCCTGCCATTTATCGATATTCCCGTTGGCATAACCAATGTAAATGGCGTTGTCGGTGGCATCGTGGTATAAACAAGAGATGGCGATGTCTGATAAACCATTGAGTGCGGTCTTCAGGACGCCTTCTTCGGTGTATGGATTATAGATGTAGAGGCCGTTTTCGAGTGCGGTAAAGATGCGCTCACCATCTGAGACGATGTCAATTGCCTTTGCACTCGCCACATGGAATTTCCAGGTGCCCATCGGGATCTGTGCATTGGCGCTCAGACCAATGTGAAGCAACAGCACAAGAAAAAGATATCTAGACTTCATGAGGAGCAACTGAGGTAAGCGTTTCTGTTTTGATGATGTAAGTGGGACGCTGTTTGCTTTGCACAAAAAGCTTGCCTAAATAAATGCCAACAATACCGATGAGGATCATTTGAATGCCGCCAATAAATAATACCGATGCTATGAGGGAGGTCCAGCCGGTGATGGCGGAATCTGTAAAAACAGCTATATAAATTGCGTAGCATCCGTAAACAAACGCCAAAAAGGCAAAAAAGAGGCCTAGGTAGATGGAAAAATAGAGCGGTTTAGCACTAGAGGAGGTAATGCCGTTGATGGCAAAATGAAACATTTTGGCCAGCGAATATTTGCTTTGGCCACTAAAACGGGCGGCGGGCTGGTAGTCTAAGGCTACTTGCTTAAAGCCTAATGTGGGTATTAGGCCGCGCAAAAACAAATGCGATTCTTTGAATGATTGAATGGCAGAGACGACTTTGCGGTCGAGCAAGCGAAAATCGGCGGTGCCTTCTTCTATCGGCACCTCAGAAAGGCGGTTGGCCAACCAATAGAATGCTTTTGCGCTCATTTTCTTGAAAAAGCCCACGTTTTGTTTGTCTTGACGACGCGTATACACTACCTCAGCACCAGCGCGCCACAACTTTACCATATCGGCGATGAGTGCTGGCGGATGCTGCAAATCGGCGTCTAGACTTATAACGGCCTCGCCACGGGCATGATCAAGGCCTGCCTTGAGGGCATGTTGGTGACCAAAATTACGGCTGAATTGTAGGTAATGAACGCGTGGGTCTTGGGCGCGCAACTCCTCGATGCGCAAAAGTGACGCATCTGAACTGCCGTCGTCAATAAAAATGACTTCGTAAGCAGCGATTTGAAGTTGATCTAAAACGACTTTGATTTGTTCATAAAGACGCTGCACATTTCCCTCTTCGTTGAAAGTGGGAATCACAAGAGAAAGTACTATGCTGTGCTGTGGGTTCATTTAGAGCGAATTTACGGAATAATCTTGGCTTTTGATTGGGGTTTGATACTAAGATCCGTTCAAATCGCTCGCCTTTCCCTATATTTGCGTAAATTCCGTGAAATGTCAGTAAATGAACGTATCTCTACAGACAACGCTCCCAAACCAGTAGGTCTGTACCCGCACGCGCGCCGTGTTGGCAATTTATTATTTTTATCTGGTGTCGGGCCGCGCGTTGCTGGTTCAGATGCAAATGATTCTTCAGTGCCAGGCCTCAAGCTCGATCACAATGGTAATTTCATCACCTTTGACTTTGAAGCGCAGTGCCGCAGCGTTTTTGAAAACGTACGCATTATTCTAGAAGCTTCTGGTTCTTCTTGGGATCAGCTCGTAGACGTCACGGTTTTTTTGGTCAACATGAAACGAGACTTTCACACTTACAATAAGTTATACGCCGAATACTTCAAGGACAACTTGCCTTGCCGAACCACCGTCGAGATTTCCTCTCTTCCTACTCCTATTGCCATCGAACTCAAATGTATTGCCACTATTGAATCTTAACCTATGACCGCTTTTATCATCCGCATCGTTTTAGCGCTTGTTGCCGCTTTTTTTAACGTTTATCTTTTTGTTTCCGGACACTGGGGCTGGGGCATCTTCTTTATTTTCATTACCGCACTCATCGTTCTTTCGTTTTTTAGAAATGAGAACATGATCCTTGCGCTCAATCAAATGCGCGTCGGAAATCAAGACAAAGCCAAAGCCTATATCAACAAAATCACCCACCCGCATTTATTGCCAAAAAAGCAACATGCCTACATTCTCTACCTCAAAGCAGTACTTGGTGCACAAGAACTTGGTTTTGCGACCTCCGAACAACTTTTGCGCAAAGCAATTAGTCTGGGCTTGCGTCAAAAAGAAGATAACGCTGTAGCGCGCATGCATTTAGCTGGAATTTGCGCCCAAACAGGTCGCCGTCCGGAAGCCTTAGCCCTGCTTGCAGAAGCCAAAAAACACGATAAAAACGGTATGTTGCGCGATCAAATCAAGATGTTACAACAACAGCTTCAGATGGCGCCATCTAAAAATCAAATGCGCATGGCCCAAATGACGGGTGGCCGCAAGAAAACCCCTAAAATGCGCTAATTATGTCTCAAACGCCTCGCGCCATTGCGCCTTCATGGCCAGATTACCAACTAATTGATGCCGGAGGAGGGAAAAAACTCGAGCGTTGGGGCAAGGTCATTACCATCAGACCCGATGTACAAGCTTACTTTCACAGTGGCAAACCCTTTACAGAATGGAAAGAATTGGCCCATTGGGAATTCACAGAAAGCTCAGGCAAAACAGGTCGCTGGAAAGCACTCAAAAAAGATGCGCCAACAGAATGGCAAATCTCGTATGGCCGTTTAAAGTTTGTGCTCGGCACCTCTACGTTCAAACATGTCGGTCTCTTCCCTGAGCAAGCAATTAACTGGGCTCACATCGATGCCCACGTTGCTTCCGACGACAAATTCCTGAATTTATTTGCCTATACCGGCGCTGCAAGTTGCATGGCCAGGCTCAAAGGCGCTGACACATTTCATATCGATTCTTCTAAATCTATCTTGAATTGGGCCAACCAAAACATGGATGCAAGCCGTCTACTCAACATTCATTGGGTTCTCGAAGACGCCCTTAAATTTGCTGAAAGAGAAGCCCGCCGCGGCCATCAATACAACTACATCCTCATGGATCCGCCCGCTTGGGGCAATGGCGTCAAAGGTGAAAAGTGGAAACTAGAAGATAAAATCGATCAGCTTTTCGCAGCATGTTCACAAATACTTAGCCCCAATGGGCGCCTTACGCTCAATACATACTCGCCGTCTATAGAAGCCAATCTCTTGACAGAATTAGCTGACATGTATTTTGAAGGCCGCTCTGCCGAACACAGCGAACTTTTCTTAGAAAGCCAAACAGAAAAAACGCTGTATTGCGGAGAATTGCTGCGGATTGCGCCGCTCAAATTACAGTAGGTCGTTGGCCAAATTAGCAAGCTCCGAACGCTCTCCTTTCTCTAATCGAACATGTGCAAACAGAGGTTGACCTTGCAAACGATCAATGAGGTAAGCTAACCCATTGCTATTTTCATCTAAATATGGAGTGTCTATCTGGTGGACATCTCCAGTGAATACGATTTTAGTATTCTCTCCTGCCCGCGTAATGATTGTCTTGACTTCATGAGGGGTAAGGTTTTGTGCCTCATCCACAATGAACATAATGTTACTTAAGCTACGGCCACGGATAAATGCGAGTGGTGTAATGACGATTCTTTTGGTTTGCTCCATTTCGAGTATCGCCTTGTATTTCTTTTCATTTTCTCCAAACTGAGACTTGATGAACTTGAGGTTGTCCCAAAGAGGCTCCATGTAAGGACCAATTTTATCTTCTGCGTCTCCGGGTAAGAAACCAATTTCTTTGTTGGAGAGTGGAACCAATGGTCTGGCAAGGATCACTTGATTGAATTTCTTATGCTGTTCAAGAGCTGCAGCCAAAGCGAGTAAGGTTTTCCCTGTGCCCGCCACACCTTGCATGGCCACTAATTTGACATCGGGGTTCAAAAGCGCGTGAAAAGCAAATGCTTGCTCTGCATTTTTTGGTTTGATTCCGTATACAAACTCCTTTTCAATGCGTTCGAGCTGGTCTGTGTGGTGATTATAAAAGGCAAGAGAAGACGTTTTTCCATTCTTAAGGATATAATACCCATTTGTCACTTTTTTATCGCCAAGAAAACCGTTTTCATCGATGCTTCCACGTGTAAAAATTTCGCGAATCACCTCTGAATCTATGCCCTCTATACCATACTTACCTGCCGCATGTATTTCAGCTGAATTCACCTTGCCTGTTTCGTAGTCCTCTGCAATTACACCAAGTGCCTTTGCTTTAATGCGCAAGTTGATGTCTTTGGTTACCAAAATGACAGTTCGCTTTGGCTCAAGTTCAATTAAGCTGAGTGCAGCATTAATGATCTTGTGGTCGTTCTTGCCAATAGCATAGACCTTTTCTGCATTCAGGCCAGCAGGTTGCTCATCCATCACAACTTTGAATTTACCAAGCCCTTTACCCAAAGCAATCCATTCCTGTAGCGAACCACTGCCTGAAAGTTTATCAATAAAACGAATGACCTCACGTGCAGAAAAATTCTTGGTATCATTGCCAATTTTGAATTTATCGAGTTCTTCGAGCACTGTAATAGGGATTGCTACATAATGCTCATCGAAATTGACAATTGCATCGAAGTCATGTAGAAGAACAGACGTGTCTAGTACAAAGATTTTTTCCTTTTTTTTCATCCGCGATTTTTTTTGAAAGTACTTATTTTTCTTTTTGAAAAATGACTTGCGGTGAAAATAAGGGCCTAATGTAAACCCAACGTTAACCCTTCTTAAAGAAGGACTTAAAGGTGCTATCTAAGGATGTATATTTAAAGACAAATCCTGCGTCAATGATTTTTTGATTACTCGCTTTTAAGTCCGAAAGAACTAAAATAGCGCGTTCACCAAGCAAAAACCGCAGCAAAAATGCAGGAATGTTTGGCATGAAAAGCGGTCTTTTCATCCATTTTGCCAAGCGCTGGGTCATTTCTTCGTTGGTAGAATTTGCACCGAGAACGTTATAAGTGCCCTCTAGGCGCTGGTCATACGCGAATAATACTAGGCGGCACAAATCGTCGATTTGGACCCAAGGACTACTTTGAGAACCCGGACCCACTGCTGCGCCAACACCCCAATAAATCGGTTGTTTCATGAGGTGCAAGGAACCTCCGTGTCTGGACAAAACCATTGAAATTCGGAGTACAGAGCCTGGTACTTGACTCAGCACACGTTGATGCGCTGCCTCCCATTCTTTGACAACAGTTGCCAAAAAATCGGAACCATATGCATCTTCTTCTCTAAATGTTTTACCTGGTGTGTTTTGGTAACAATTGACCCCAGATGCACCAATGTAGTATTTGAGGTTAGGCATTTGCGCAATGACCGTTGCTAAAAATTCGGTGCTTTGAATTCGCGAAGCAATGATTTGTGCTTTACGCTTGGTTGTCCAGCGTTTGGAGCCAATATTTTCTCCTGCAAGATTGACCAATACATCTATTTTGGCTAGCTTACTGGTGCTGATTTTCTCTTGACTTGGATCCCAAAAGATGTGGCCGTGTTTAGTAGGCTTGCGCGTCAGTTTATAAACTCGAAAGCCACGGTCTTTGAAATGACGCGTTAAATGGCCGCCAATAAGGCCAGAGCCGCCCGCAATGAGCACAGTGGGCATGTCGTCTCTTACTGTGGACATGCCTCCTTTAATTGTTGCAAAGCTTCGGGTGTACTTTGTACTAATTTTTTACAAATTGTCTCCTTTTTTTCAAGTGCTTGCTTGAGCAAAACCGAGTCTTGGTGCGTGGCCGCTGCAGACCAAATCACTTCTGAGAGGCGATTGACTTTTTGTGCTTGCTTTAAGCAGGCGCACTGTGCTTGATCGGGCTGAGAACAGGCCGAAAGGAGTGCTGCTGCAGCAAGAAAAGAAATGCTTAATTTTATAAGGCTCATTGTTGAACAAATTTAAAACAATCTCGTAGAAGTGCGCATGCGTCATTGGACTTCTTTTGCTATAATTTTCCTCTTTTGCTCATTGAGCTTAGCACAACAATGTCAAAGTACTTTTAAACCCAAAAAAGAACTTGCAGCTCAGACCTATTTATGTCCAGAAGCCATGCAGGCCGATTTAGCCCAGCTACACAAACATATCTTAGATACGCACCCCAACCCTACCTATTATGGCCGCCTCAACGACCTAAGTGAGGCCTATAACGTGGCCAAATCAAAAATCGATAAACCTTTAACTGTATTTGATTTTGCGCTTGTAATCAATGCCTATTTGTTTGTACTCAAAGATTCACATACAGGCATCAACCCCAAACAATTTCTATACGAAGTCAACGGCCAGCGAAAAGTACTTCCCTTCTTTGTTGAAATGGTCAGCGATAAATTTTACATCAGCGGCGCTTACAACCCCGACTTCATTATCGGTGCTGAACTCTTACAAATCGATACATTTAGCGTCAAAGAATTATTTAACTACGCCTTGGCCCTGAGTTTAAGTGAAGGCGATGCCACGGCTGCCAAAGAAGAGGTCGCCAGCGAATACGTCAGTGTAGTCTATAATTTGCTCTCCATGAATTTAAGGCAAGCCAAAAGCGCCAAAGTTCAAATGGTGACCCCTAGTGGGGATACGCTCCGAAAAGACATTGCATTTAGCACCTCTTGGAAATACTTTTTAGCAGGCCTTTTGAGTAGTCCAGACGATGAAGTGCGCTATTCTTTCGATGAGAACAACAACGGCATATTAGTTGTCGAATCCTTCCAGCCGCTATCGCTTAACATGTATAAAAAGCAAATCGATGCTTTCTTTGAGGAGGTACAAAACCGCCGCTGCACCTCTATTTATATTGACCTTCGCAATAACCTAGGTGGGCTCTTGCGCGCCGAGGAGTATCTGTTTAGCTACATCAACACCAAGAAAGCGTCTGTAAAAACCAATTACCTCTACAAACGCAGCAACTACGACCGCTTTGCACTTTTAAGCCCCATGCAGCAAATGCAATTCGAAAACCGCGCTAAAAATGTATATCCAAACGGCCTCATTTCTAAAGAATATGATTTCTATAAATTACCAAAAGGGGCCACAAAAACTATTTTATACGACTACCTGCCCGAAAACGACCGCAATTACGTCTTTAACGGAACTTGTGACTTAGTTGTGAATGGCAATTCGATGTCTGCATCTGTTTTGTTCGCAGCTTGGTTCAAGCACATTGAGCGCGGTAAAATTCTGGGAACCCCCTGTATGGGCGGCATGGGTGGCACTTTCGGAAATCCGGCCATTATCACTTTAAAGCATGCGCATATAGATGTAATGGTGGCTACTTTAAAATTTACACCCTTTCATATACAAGAACGCATCCTTTCGGCTATAAGTCCTGATGTACTCATCAAGGCGACCAGAGAAGATATCATTGAGCAGCGCGATCCATTTTTGGAATACCTCAAAGCCTACCAAAAATAATAACCTGCCCAAACCAAAAGGTAGCGAAAGAACTTGCCAAGCCCCATCAGAATAAAGGTAGGCAACCATGGCGCACGAAAAAACCCTAACGCAATACCGATGATATCGCCAATTAAAGGAAGCCAACACAGCAGCGCCATCCAACTCCCGAATCTATGAATTTGGATCTGCCAACGATCAATTGCCTCTGGTTTTGCTCCTAATCTTTGGAGCCAAGCGGGGTTACCTAAAAACCCAATTCCGTAGTTGAGCCATGCGCCGCTTGTATTGCCTGCGGTAGCTATTAAAATGCAGGCCCAAGGCTCAAAACCCATAAAGAGCATTGTTGTCAGGAATATTTCTGAAGCCACAGGCAATATAGTAGCTGCTAAAAAACTAGCTAAAAACAAGCCTAGATATCCGTATTCAAAACTCATAAGTACAAAAAAAGCCGGTTGCCCGGCTTTTCAAATTTAGTGTGAAAGAAATTAACGCTTCACAAATTTCTTAGTGAGTGTACTACCGTTAGAAGTAATGTTCACTGTATAAATACCTGCAGCCCACTGTTCTGAAGCTAAAGATACTTCTTGTGCACCTGCTGTCAATTGTGCAAGTGTATTTGTTTGCATGATTTTACCGCTAATGTCGGTTACAACGATGTTTACATCGCTTGTATTTTTCAATTCAAAACGCAACGCAGCGTTGGCAGCTGTTGGGTTAGGTAGCACAACCGCTTGGCTCAATTCTGTTTGCTCAGTTACATTCAAAATTGGATCGAAGTTCATGCGGACCATAGGTGTGTTGGTAGAATAGTACCAAGTGTTGTCTGCCATGTCTAAAAAGAATGTTGTTTGTGGTTCAGACTTACCTGCGTTAGAAACACGCAAACCAGCAGAATATGCACCTACAACAGCAAGATATGTGGTCCCGGCAAATACATCTACGTATGGATTGAGTTCCATCACCATATTGACATTGAGGTTGTTGGCAGCCAATACAAGTGGAGCAGACTCTGATTCAAAAAGGAAGTCACCGGTAGTGGCGTCTACTGAATACAATTTCACAAAAATTTCTGTGCCTACTGTGGCGCCATTGGCACCACCTGGCAAACGCACGTTAATTGCTTTTAATGTTGCATCTTGGAAAATGTCAAAAAGGTTACCAGATTCAAAACCATCTGTACCGTTTGAAGTGCTTCCTGATGGCGTTCCGTTGTCGCGGGCATAGATAAAATCTGTTACAGCAAAATCAATGTTAGACAGCACGTTATTGGCTGGGATGTCATCTGTAGAATCTGCAGTGATGCTGCGTGTAATAGAGATGTTACCCGGTGTAGCTGGTGGTGTGTAGAAAGTTGTGAGTTCAATTGCAGCAGTATCTAATGAATTGATAGATGCTGGTGTTGAAGAGCCTGTCCATGCGCCGTTATTTGCATTGATGTTCAATGTCACGTTTGTTTGTGTATTGACACCCCCGTTAAATACGTCAGCAGCGAAACCGATTTCGGTTACTTGTTCATCTGGAATTTGGTAATAAGGCAAGCCAACTGAACCCCAATAAGTAGAAGTAACAGAGAGGTCATTGGTTGGGTTTGTGACAATTTTGACGTCGTCGATGTACCAACCATAAGTAACCCATACGTTTGCATTAGCTGCTGATGCAGGGTAAGCAGTTGTCCAAGAAAAACGGACCCAAATTGGGCTCGGGGTAGCTGTTAAAAAGGTTGCCAAGTTGATAATTTTGGTATCTGGGTTGGCATATGCTGAACCACCAGCTGAAGACAATACAGGTTTGTCTTGGTTGTTGCCAACCGTAACCCAAGTAGTGCCATCAGTAGAAATTTGCATTTCCTGAAGGTCGTTGAAACGCGCTCCGTATTGTTGGAATTGCAAAGAAACTTGGTTGCTACCACCTAAGGTGGCGATATCGATTGGTTGTGCAGAAGTAAGCGTATAAACCACGTTGAGGGCTTGTGTTGCAGGAGATGCTGTAGGGTCGCCATTGACGAGCTCGGCACAATTGCCACCAGAGGTAGAGTTGATGCCACTTGCAGCCCACCAACCATCGTTGTTATTGTTGATATTCCAACCAAACTCAATACCACTCTGTCCAGAGTTGTCGAGGGTCCAGTTGGCAGGGTTTGAGAAGTCATCAGACCATAGCGTTACGCCAAGGATTTTTTCGTCGGCAGCAGCCTCAGTTGTTGCTTTCGGGGCCTTAACCAATTCTTGGAAAGTCTGGATGCGCGGTGCTTTTTGAGCATAAGCTACAGATGCAATAGCGCTTACAAAGAGTATAAGTTTTTTCATTATTGAATAATTTGGTAATAAATATAGTGATTTCTATGCGTCCTTCAAAAAAGGCAGCATTTTTCGGCCATCATTGAGCTGAACACCTGAACAAAGAACAACGTTCAAACCGTCTTGTTCGTGGGGTGCAAGTAAATAATTGCCCAACAAATCTATGGCTTGGCTGTGCCCATTGTAAACGAGGTTATTTCCATCCTGACCTACCCGATTACAACCTAATACATAACTTTGGTTTTCGATAGCACGTGCCTTCAATAGGGCGTCCCAGTGTGCAATGCGCTTTTGAGGCCAATTGGCGACATTTAAGAGTATATCATAAGCCGGAGCACCTGATTCGTTCAACCGATTGCGCACGAGTTCAGGGAAGCGCAAATCATAACAAATTTGAAGATTCAAGTTCCAGCCAAGATAGCTTACAATGACTTCATCGTTACCCGAACTGAAATATTGGTCTTCTCCTCCCAAACCAAAAGCCTTCCGCTTGTCATAGGTCTTCATCTGACCATCGGGATACACAAATACACCTCTATTGAAATACTGGCCATTATCCTTTGCCATCAAAGAGGTATAAATAGCCATTTGATGAAGGCTAGACAGTTCTTTCAAAAAAAGAAGCCCTTCTGAATGTTGCCAATCATCAGCACAAGCAAGTTCCATTGAAAACCCGGTATGAAACATTTCGGGCAAAAGAAGTAAATCAATCTTCGGTGCACTACTTAATTGAGTCACGATGCGCTCGAAGTTGGTCATTTTGTTGTGCCAACTCTGATCTAGTTGAAAGATGCCGATGCTTAAATCTTGCATAATCTTTCCGTTGCAGTTTGCAGTGTTTCTGAAGTTTTTGCGTAACAAAAACGAAGCAATTTACGGTCTTCGCCATTGGCATTAAATACCGATAAGGGAATAGCTGCCACACCAAATTCTTTAGTGAGCCGGATGCAAAAATCGGTATCCGGTTCATCTGAAATTGCCGCATAACTAGCGACCTGAAAATAGCTGCCTTGTGCAGGGAGCAATTCAAAGCGACTTTTTGTCAAGGCCGCCCGAAACAAGTCTCTTTTTTGCTGATAAAAATGCGCCAAAGAGTGGATATCTACTTGTGCTAAATAGAGTGAAAGTGCACGTTGCGCAACGCTATTGACCGAAAATACCAAAAACTGATGGACTTTATGTATCTCTTTCATGAGCTCGGGCGCACATACGAGGTAGCCCATCTTCCAGCCCGTAATATGGAAAGTTTTACCAAAGGAGGAAACTATAATTGCGCGATTTCTAATTTGAGTGCGCTGATGGATTGACTGATGCGTTTGCTCAAAAGCGATGAATTCATATACTTCATCTGACAACAATAACAAACCCGGGAAATCCTGCATGATGCTTTCCAACTGCTCAAAATCTTTGGGGGCCCAAATAGTTCCGCTCGGATTGTGCGGGTTATTGGTGATCAACAAACGGGTATTGGATGTGATGGCAGCTCTAATTTGTTCCCAATTCGGTCTAAAATCTAGTCCTAAAGGAATGCGTATTGGCTGCGCACCTGTTAATACGACTGGCGCTTCGTAACAATCATAACTTGGATCTAATATCAGGACATCTTGACCCTGATGCACAAGTGCTTGAATGGCTGTAAAAATGGCTTGGGTAGCTCCAGCTGTAACCAACACCTCATTAGTGTCTAGGGTTCTGTTATACTGCTTGGCAACTAAGGCTACAATTTGCTCGCGCAACTCTAGTGTGCCAGGCATAGGCGCATATTGATGTGCATTTGAACCCGCAGCTTCTATGAGGCAGTTTTGCAAAACTGCATCTATTTCAAAATTAGGAAAACCCTGTGCTAAATTAATCGCGTTGTACTGCTGCGCGAGAGCAGACATTGTTGAAAATATGGTAGTGCCTACATGTGGAAGCTTAGACGCTAACATATTTTACTGTCCAGAAGAAAGTAATTTTTTAGCTTGTTCTAGAGAAATGCGTGTTTTGTTATTGAAAGCAACAACAAAAGACTCTGGATAACCGCTATTTCGCAATTGTGTTTGCAGCTTCACGGCTTCATCTATCGTGCGTAGGTCACTGCCCAAACAATACTTAAATTTACCTTCGTGCTCGTATTCATAGACGTCGTCACGTTTGAACTTAGTAGTTGCATTTGGAATGCGCACCGCAGAAGACTCTACTTGAACACGGAAATGGACACCTTTTAAATCAGTTGCATCTTCCATGTTGTTGAGGCGGAAATCAGCAGCACCTTCATCTTTGATCACAAAATTAACGTTGCCTCCTTCAGTTTGTGTTCCTCCTTTTGCAGCAACTTTAGCCGTTCCAGTCGAAATATTAAGAGACTTAATGATGAATTCAGTACGGCGATTGAGCTGATTTTCTTCATCAGAACATTTAGAACGGATCCTGCCTTCACAAGGACAATCTACCTTGAGTTGTGTTTCTCCATATCCTTTATAAGTAATGCGCTCAGGAGCTGAAATTCTGGCTTTGATGTAGTTGGCTGCGTTAGTCGCCCTTCTATTGGAGAGATCTTGGTTGTAAATTGCAGGTCCTCTGCAATCCGTATGTGAACCTAACTCCACCTCAATTTTAGGATGCTTATTCATGAAGCGCACCACTTTGTCAAGCTCGATGATCGCATCCGGTCGTAGATCAGCTTTATCAAAATCATAATAGATTGACTTAAGTCCTAATAAGGCTGTAATTTCTTGCTCAAGTGAAAGCGGTTCTAGAGTGAGGTCTATTAAGTTAGACACCTGCACAGTGTTGGAGTCTTTAACAACGATTTCAAATGCTATTTCTTTAGATACATAGCCTTCCTTATCTAGGAAGATTTTCATGCGCATTTTAGACTCTAAAGGAATACTATCTAAAAATTGAGATAGGCTACCCAATTCATTTGTTGTGCCGGTGAATAATACAATTCCTGTGGAATCGTCAATAATTCGAATAGCCACATCCGCAACTGGCTCGCCAGACTGCGCATCTGTGACCACGTAATCAAGTTGCTTGTCTACAAACTTTTCTTTGAGGTTGAAGGCAAAAATATCATCAGTTGCACCGCTTGTTGCTCTATTTGAGGTTATGTAACCGTTTTTGTCATCTGTGAACAAGATGGCTAAATCATCGAATGTTGTGTTAAACGGAGCGCCAAGAGAATTGACGTCAAAGTTCTCCATGACGAATAAATCGTAACCGCCTACAGACTTATGCCCTTGTGAGGTAAAGTACAATTTATCCTTATATACAATTGGGAAAATATCGTTCTTGTCTGTATTCACAAAACGCACAGCTTCTTTTTGACCGAATTTACCCTTATCAAAAGTGCATTTGTAGATATCCATACCGCCAGATCCACCTGGCATATCAGAAGAAAAGTATAGCATCTTATTCTTCTCGTCAAAGTAAGGATGCGTTACATTGTATTTGTCATTGTTGAACGGAACCGGTTGTGGTTTGGCCCATTCCCCTGATGAATTTTTAGTGGAGTAATAAATCGTTAACTTCTCGTTCTTGTCAGAACCGTGGTTATTGGTAAAGAATAATAAATCTCCTTTTTCATTGGTGCTGATCGGGCCGTCATAATAACAGGTATTGATCATCATTTGAGATTTGGTCTCTTCACTCAACAAGAACGGATCTTTGAGTTGGCAACCATTTACTTCGTAGAGGTCAGAAAATGGTTTTTTTGCAAACTCGTCCATATCGATGTCTTCACAGGCATTCTTGGCTGCCGATAGCACGAACAATTTGTCTGCGAATTTGCGCGTGGCAAAATCGTCATATGGCGTATTGAAGCAAGCCGACGTTAAAGTAATATCAAACTGGTCAAAAGACTTCGTTTGAGTCCACCCTAATGAACTGAAAGCTCCTGCAACAAGAACTAAGAGAAACTGACGAATTACAGTCATTTATATCAATTGAAAAAACGTGGACCTTGACAACGACTTGCGTTATTATTGAATTTGTAACGCAAAGCAAGTTCATGAGATTGAATTGCAACGGTATTCATTTGACTTACTGGATAGGTGTAAGAATAACCAAGATAGAACTTGCTATTGAAATCATATCCCAAGATGGCGCCAATTGCACTATTCAACTGGTAGCTCATACCGAAGTCAAATCCGATTTTGTGAGACATAATCATGTTCATGTCTAAAGTAAACGGTAAGCCAACCATATGACGTCCTACTGCATTTGGTCGAACCGTCCAAACAGGACCCATCTTAATGTTACCTCCTAAGTATCCGACATAACCACCACGTGCATCGACAAACATATTCATGTTGCGGTCTTTGAAATAGGTTTCACCAATTCTAGGCTGAGAAAATCCTACATAAAAATTCTTGTGGTATAACAAAAATCCATAACCTGCATTGAATTGCAACCCGGTTGTCAGGTTGGTCATCATGTCTGGGTCCATCGGTACTGGAGTTGTCAAGTCAAGTAGATTGACTGTAGTGTTTCCTGCAATGGCACGAAGTCCTACAGACAAACGCCAATCCTTATTCAACTTCAAATGATAAGCTCCATTCACCGCAAATTGCGTAGACTTTACTGGGCCTAACTCATCTTGCAACAACGAAACACCAATACCGAAGTTTTTGAGGATATTGAAATTACCTGAAAGCGTCATGGTTTTCGGTGCTCCACGTAGACCCGTCCACTGCGTATTAGCAAGTGTAGTGATATCGTTGTAGGAGTTAGCTCCTGCTTGAGCAGGATTGAGCATAAGCGCATTGAACTGATTTTGACGATAGTTCGGGTCTTGTGCTTGTGAGTTAAAACTCACAAGCACTACACCCAATGTCAAGATGATGCTATTGATCTTTTTCATATCTTATTGTCTATGACTTCTTATTGTTTAACACGGTTGATATATACGTAACCATTGAGTTGTTTACCACCGTCAAGGTTAAGAATGTAGTAGTAAGTACCATCCGGAACTGGAGTGCCAGTGTTCAAGAGTGTACCATCCCAATCGTTGTTGTATTGGCCACTGTAATGAACAAGGGTTCCGTAACGGCTGTACACTGCCATTTCTTTCGTATTGTATCCTTCAAGACCTGGGATAACCCATGTGTCGTTGTAGTTATTTCCGTTCGGTGTGAAGGCATCTGGAACATTCGGACCAGCCCAGTTCGAACTGCCACAAGCATCAGAAGCTACAACTGTTACCATCACTTGCGCAGTGGTTTGGTTGCCGTTGTTGTCTGTAAGGATTACAGAAACTAAGTTGTTACCAACATTCGAGCAATCGAAGGCAGATTGGCTGAGTACAGCACCTGCAATTCCACAGTTGTCGAATGATCCATTGTCTAGGTCTTCAAAACCAATTGTTGCATAACCAGCTGCATCGAGGATAACAGATGTATTTGCTAACAAGAGTACTGGAGCTGTTTGGTCAACCACGGTTACTGTTTGATCAACAGTTGTGATGTTGCCAGCAGCATCGGTAATCGTCCAGGTTACAGTTGTTGTACCGAGCGGATACGTAGCCGGTGCGTTGTTGGTGATCACCAAGTTGTTTGTACAGTTATCTGTTGCAAATGGCAAGCCTAAGTCAACACCAGTAGCTTCACAGTAATTGTTTGAAGAAACTGTAACATTTGCAGGAGCAAGCGCCGTTGGAGCTGTTTGGTCAACTACAGTAACTATTTGTGTAGCAGTTGAAGTATTACCTGAAGCATCTGTGACAGTCCAAGTTACGGTAGTTGTACCGATTGGGAAGATCGCAGGAGCATCGTTGCTAACAGAAGCTACAGAACAGTTGTCTGAAGTTACCGGAGAACCTAACGTGACGCCAATTGCTTCACAGCCTAAGTTTGGAGTAACTGTTACATTCAATGGAGCTGTAATTACTGGTGCAGTGTTGTCTCCGATAAAGACGTTCACCGGTAAAGACGTTGCCGAACAACCGTTCAAACCTGTCGCTGTTACTGTATAAGCACCAGACTGAGTAGCCACAATGAATGGTGTTGTTGGTCCATTGCTCCATTGGTAGTTCGCAGCATTCGAAGCGAACAACACTACAGAGCCACCAGGACAAACTGACGTTGCACCACTAGCTGTAATTGTCGGTGTAACAGGGTTGTTCAAGACATTTACCTGAGCAACTGCAGTTGCAGTACAACCGTTGTTAGAAACTGTGTATGTAATAGTCGTTGAACCTGCGTTCAATCCAGTTACATTTCCTGCACCGTCTATTGTAGCGATGAAGTTGTTTGCAGATGTCCAAACTCCACCTGGTGTAGCAGATGTAAGGGTCATGTTGCCGCCTTCACAAACTGTGTTTGCACCTGTAATGGCAGCTACAACTGGAGCAGCATTTACAGTCACGTTCACAACTGAAGACTGTGTGGTACAACCCGCTGCATTTGTGACAACTACGAAGTATGCGCCAGACTGAGCTACAGTCGTTGATGCACCTTGATCACCGTTGCTCCAAACATAGTTTGAACCACCAGTTGCTGTGAGGGTCAATGAACCACCTTGGCAGAATACTGTTGGGCCGTTAGCCGCAATTGTAACTGCTGGGTTAGCATTGAATGTTACCGTCTCAGAAGCTGTTGAGGTACATCCTGCAGCACTTGTTACGGTAACTGTATAAGTATTACCTGCGGTCACAGTGATAGACTGGTTAGTAGAACCGTTACTCCAAGAGTAAGTAGCACCACCATTAGCAGTTAAGGTCACTGATGAACCAAGACATGCCGTAGATCCGGTAGAAGTAATCGTTGCGGTTGGCAATGGATTGACAACAACTGAGATGGCATTGCTCACTGAACTACAACCATCTACTGTTGTACCGGTTACTGTAACAACTTCAGATGCATTCAATGTAATCGAAGGTGTTGTTGCACCGTTGCTCCATACGTAAGTAGCAGCACCAGCAGCGTTGATCGTTACAGATCCACCTTGACAGAATGTCGTTGCACCATTTGCAGTTGCAGTAACTAATGGCAATGCATTTACTGTTACTGGGATTGCCGCTGAAGTTGCTGTACAACCATTGGCATCTGTTACAGTAAGTGCGTATGAACCAGAGGCAGTTGCAACGTACGTGTTGCTTGTTGCACCTGTAATTGCAGTTGCACCATTAGACCAAGCATAAGAATAAGTTGAATTCAATGGTGAAATCAATGTAACGTCACCGCCTTGGCAGAATGTAGTTGCACCAATGTTCGCAATAGCTACAGTTGGAAGTGCATTCACCGTTACCGCTACCGGTGCAGATGTTGCAGCGCAACCATTTGCATTTGTAATAGTTACAGCGTAGGCACCAGAAGTGCTCACAGTGATAGACTGTGTAGGCTCACCTGTAGACCAAGCGTATGTCATACCTGCAGGAGCAGTCAAGATAACTGAACCGCCAGCACAGAAGGTTGTTGCACCAGAAGCTGTAACAACAGCAGAAGGTAGTGCATTGACAACCAATGCTTGGCTAACACTTGAAGTACAGCCCTCAGCATTTGTATAAGTATAAGTGATTGTTGCTGAACCAGCGTTTAAGCCGCTTACAACTCCATTGGCAGCTACTGTTGCAATAGCTACGTCAGATGAAGACCAAGTACCATTTGCTTGGGCATTTGCTAACAATGTTGTTGCGCCTTCGCAAACCACAGCTGTTCCTGCAATTGCAGTAAGAACCGGTGTAGCGTTCACAGTGATGTTGAAGCTAACCGCGTTCGAACATCCACTCGCATTCGTAACGGTGTAAGTCATGGTTACTGTACCTGCAGCCACACCTGTTACAACACCTGTTGATGATACAGTTGCAATTGCAGCATTTGAAGAGGTCCAAGTACCACCGATTGTTGCGTTTGTAAGTGTAGTCGTAGAACCAGCACATACAGTGTTGTTACCAGCAATAGATTGAACAGTTGGCAAGTTATTTACTGTAATGTTCATATTAGCTGATGTTGCACTACAAGCGTTACCGTTTGTGATCGTAACCGTGTATGGTCCGTCGACAGAAGCAACAATTGTTTGTGTTGTTTCACCAGAACTCCATAGGTAAGAGGCGGCAGCCGGAGCAGACAAGGTTACTGAACCACCCGCACAGAATGTGGTTGGACCATTAGCAGTAATGGTTGCTACTGGAGCTGCGTTCATCGTAACCGTGAATGGTGCTGATGTTGCAGAACATCCGTCTGAGTTGGTTACGGTAACCGTTAGCGTTTGTGTCGAGCTTACTGTTACACTTTGAGTGAATGCACCGTTAGACCATGCATAAGAAGATCCGGTCGAAGCAACAAGTGTTACAGAACCACCTTGACAGAAGCTGTTTCCGTTCAATGAAGTAATGTTCGCAACAGGTAGAGCATTGACTACAACTGAAGTAATTGCAGAGGTAGCTGAACAACCATTTGCGTTGGTTACGGTAACAGTGATGTCTGAAGTATTGCTCACTGTAATAGATTGTGTAGTTTGACCGTTACTCCAGAGGTAAGATGAACCTGTATTGGCAGTCAAGACTACTGAACCTCCTTGACAGAATGTTGTCGTGCCGTTAGCTGTAATTACTGCTGCTGGTAGAGCGTTCACTGTAAAGTTCGTAGAAACACTATTTGTACAACCATTCGCATTTGTAAAGGTATAAGTTAAGGTTGTTGTTCCTGGATTCACTCCCGTAACTAGACCCGTTACAGCATTAATGGTTGCAATTGTGTTGTTTGCAGTAGACCACAAACCACCAGCTTGTGCATTCGCTAAGGTTACTGTTCCGTTCTCACAAACTGATGCAGAACCTGTGTTAGCAGCTAAAACAGGGAGTGGATTCACCGTTACAGTAGTTGCTGCAGAAGTAGCTGCACATCCACTGTTCGTGGTGATGGTTACTGAATAGTTACCCGAAGCATTCGCTACATAGGTATTAGATGTTGCACCAGTGATAGCAGTACCATTCAAGCGCCATTGGTAAGTGTAAGTCATTCCCGCTGGTGCGTTAGATGCAAGAAGCGTAACTGATCCGCCTTGGCAGAAGGTAGTTGCGCCTACAGATGCAATAGCAGCGGTTGGCAATTGATTCACAGTTACCGTTACACTTGCAGTGTTGGTACATCCGTTTGCATTGGTGATCGTATAAGATACAACTACTGTTCCTGCACTCACGCCAGTCACAAGACCGTTAGCTGCAACTGTGGCAACTGCAGTATTGGCAGAAGACCAAACAGGGTTAGTAGCAGTTGTGCTGAGGAGTGTTGTGCCACCAATACAAACTGAGTTTGTACCTGTGATAGCAGCTGTTGTAGGTAATGCATTTACAGTTACTACTGTTGGTGCTGATGTTACCGAACAACCGTTTGCGTCTGTTACGGTCACAGTATAAGAACCTGCTGTTGTAGCTGTCATAACTTGGTTATTGGTATTATTAGACCATTGGTAAGAATAACCTGTTCCTGCGTTAGCAGTAAGGGTTACCGAACCGCCTTGGCAGAAGGTCGTTGCACCTGAAGCTGTAATAGTAGCTGTTGGGTTCGTGAAGACATTGACTGAAGTTGGCAATGAAGTCGTTGAACAACCAGCTGCACTTGTTACAGTTACTGTAATTGTCGCACTTGAAGTCACGTTGATTGAAGCCGTAGTTGCTCCATTTGACCACAAGTAAGTGTTTCCTGCTACAACTGGGCTTGCGCTCAATGTAACCGAACCACCTTGACAGAAGGTCAATGGACCATTAGCTAAGATATTTGCTATTGGTAGTGCATTAACAGTAACTTCTGTTGCTGTTGATGTCGCTGAACATCCACTTGCGTTCGTTACTGTCACGTAGTATGAACCACCAGCTGTTACCGTGATCGATTGTGTCTGTGCACCGTTAGACCATAAGTAACTTGAACCTGAGTTCGCTGTCAACGTTACTGATCCACCAGCACAGAACGTTGTCGCACCACCTGCTGTGATCGTTGCTGTTGTACCAGCATTCACATTCACTGTCGCTGTTACTGAATTTGTACATCCGTTCGCGTCTGTGATGCTATATGTCATTGTTGCTGTTCCAGCTGTAACTCCAGTTACTACTCCTGTAGCTGATACCGTTGCAACTGCTGTGTTCGATGACGTCCACGTTCCACCTGTTGTTGCAGATGCTAATTGTGTTGTCAAGCCTGAACATACATTCGTTGCTCCTGTGATTGCTGCTACCGTTGGTAATGGATTCACTGTTACAGTCGTTGATGTTGATGTTGCTGAACATCCACTTGCATTCGTTACTGTTACGTAGTATGAACCACCAGCTGTTACCGTGATCGATTGTGTCTGTGCACCGTTAGACCATAAGTAACTTGAACCTGAGTTCGCTGTCAACGTTACTGATCCACCAGCACAGAACGTTGTCGCTCCACCTGCAGTGATCGTTGCTGTTGTACCAGTATTAATTGTTACTGGGTAAGTAGCAGTCGTCGTACAACCATTTTGTGTAACTGAATATGAAATTGTAGCATTTCCTGCTGTTGAAGCGGTAAATTGACCACCTGTGGTAATTGAACCTCCAGCTGGAGTTACGTTTGTTTCAAATACCATGTCCCAACCACTGATTGAAGGACCGTATTCACCACCAGCATATGGATTATTCACATTCACATTTAACCAACTATATACAACAGTTGGAGTGGTTACTTCAAAGGTGTATACTTGACCCTGAGTGATTGAAATTCCACTGAATGAATAAACATTCCAAGTTGATCCCCACTGAGCTGGTAGGGTTACAGAATTTGATCCTAACAATGTTCCAGAAGTACCTGTACCGGAGTAAACATTCACTGTTACCGTACTTACAGCTGTATTTCCTTGTGGATTCGCGTGGTTAAGCGAGATAGAACTTAATGTACCCGATTGACCTGCAGTAAACGTTTGGTATTGAGAAGGCGCACCAGCTTGATTCATGTATTGTGTGTTCGATTGATCTACTACCGTTTGACCCAAAGTAGAACTCCAAGTACCTCCGGTAATGTTAGACGAATACAATTCTGTTTGTCCAACACATAAATCCGTTGCACCATAAATATCCACTACCGGATTTGGTGTTACCGTAACTAGGGTTGCAGTTGAGGTAGCAGAACATCCACTAGCACTATTAACCGTTACATAGTATGAACCACTTGCCGTTACCGTAATCGATTGTGTTTGTGCACCATTCGACCATAAATAGCTCGCGCCTGCACTTGCTGTAAGAACCACCGACCCACCAGCACAGAACGTTGTCGCTCCACCTGCAGTAATCGTTGCCGTTGCACCTGAATTTACATTCACCACTGCAGATACAGCATTGGAACAACCATTTACGTTGATGGTATATGTGATTGTTGTTGAACCTGTTGTTAAACCAGTTACTAATCCGGCAGAAGAAACAGATGCCACCGCACCATTTGAAGTAGACCATGTTCCACCAGTTGTTGCATTTGCTAACAAAGTAGTTGAATTCACACATACTTCAGTTGCTCCTGTAATTGCCTCAATTGGCGGAATTGGATTCACGGTAACATTACTTACAGCAGAACCGCTACATCCATTTGTTGAACCGGTTACAGTGTAAGATGTATTACTTGTTGGATTCACTGTAATGGTTGAACCTGTTGCACCATTACTCCAAACGTAGTTTGTTGCTCCTGATGCAGTTAATACTGCAGAACTTCCATTACAAATTGTTTCACTATTAACAGAGACAACCACAGGTGGAACAACTGTAACAACAGTCGGTGTTGCCGTAGTATTCACACAGCCATTTCCATCCGTTATAGTAACTGTGTAACTTCCAGAAGTTGTAACCAATAAAGTACTAGAGTTTGCACCAGCAATTGGTGTATTGTTTTCATTCCATTGGTAAGCATATCCTGAACCAGAAGGAGCTAATAATGTCATAGAACCACCATCACAAACAGTTGTGGAGCCAATCGTGCTGATTGTTGCCAATGGTAATGGATTCACGATGAATTGAGCTTCATCTGTATTTGAGCATCCGTTCACAGCCTGACCTGTAAATGTATAGGTTGTTGTTGCCGTTGGCGAAACCGTTATGGAAGCTGTTGTTGCTCCGTTAGACCATGAATAAGAAGTAAGTCCTGTTGTAGCAGCTGTTAACGTAGCAGTACCACCAAAACAAATTGTTGCATCTAATCCAGCATCAACCGTTGGTGCAGGAATCACTGTAACAACTAAGTCATCTGAATTTGATCCACAACCATTCGTTGCAGTATATGTTAAACTAACAGATCCACTTGTTAAATCAGCAGCTGATGGTAAGTAACCAATTGTAGTTGAGGTTACTCCTGGAGTAAATACTCCTGAACCACTAGAAGACCATGATCCGAAGATTGCATTTACGGTAGTTACTGATACTTCAGCCGTATCGTTCGAACATGTTGTTAAATCACTTCCAACCGAAACAGAAGGTGCACCAGTTAACACAGTTACAGCTACGTTGAAAGGAGCTCCCGAACATGTGACACCGTTATTATCGAAATATGGCGTAACTGAATAGGTTATTACTTGAGATACTGCCGTAACGTTAATTAATGTACCAGAAATATTAGATTCGCCATTGTTTCCTGAAGCTGCCATTCCTGTTACATTCACAGAACTTGGCGCATTCCATTCGTAGTATACACCAGAAGGAATCACATTTCCGTTCACACCATTAACTGGAGTCACTAAGAATTGCTCACCAGAACAAATCTGAGCAGTCTGAGTCGCAATAGTAAACGTTGGTCCTACATTTAACGTAACGTCAAATGGTTGACCTACACAAGGACTGCCATTTGCATTGGTTGTTGTTGGGGTCACAGTATATGTAACAGTTACCACAGCATTTGTTGTATTAACAACTTGAGCATGGAAATCTGTTTCATTTGTTCCAGCACTTAATCCCGATACTCCAGTAATTGCTGAAGGTGCAGACCAAGTATACGTAGTATTAG